>SCPO01000079.1_pt1 | contig 71332 bp, 92 predicted proteins | sample 6106821 | NCBI WGS metagenome assembly SCPO01 (sample SAMN10720448, study PRJNA508395) | human gut metagenome | isolation source: Participant 2 stool, 0 month | host: Homo sapiens | collected 2017
CATTGGGCATTACCGTTCATCCATACTTCTTTTCAAAACCATTTTGGGTGTAAAAGAGGCCAATTTTGTTGGCTCCAGCCACGTTCGTGGCATGTGGATATATCTTTATGAAATGTAGTGGGAGAGGTAGCAGACAAGGTGGTGATCAGTACCCATAATATTATACATATAGAATAACATCTCTTCTTCATGGTATTTAAATGTTTTGATGAGGTTGATAAAACAGCTTGGCTATACTTTTGTTCGCCGGTATAAAACCTGATTTTGTGGATTTTTCCACACTTTTGTGGTGTTGTCAACAGGAATCTACACTCCTGAAATGAAAAAGCGTATATGTATGTGGTTGATTTTTAGTTAGATATTAAAATGAGCAGATTTGTGGCACGCTTCTTGTTTTATTGTTGTCGGTAAAAATGAATAAAAAATAAAGTAATTATGAAAAAGGTATTAGTAACATTGGTATTAGTGATGACTTTAGGCGTGTCTGTTTCTTTGCCGCGGCTCCGGTAGAGGTTCCGGTAGTGGAAAAGCCTCAACAATCTAAGAAGTTGGTTTTCTCGAAATCTATATGAATGATGTGCCGGAAGCTGTGATACAGGCTTGACTGGAAGGTGCTATGATAAAGCAGGCTTTTACATTTCATGGCATTGATGGAAGCCGTATTTATAAAATTAATGTGTTGACAAGTGATGCTCATGAACAGACATTGTTCTTAGGTGAAGATGGTAAAATTTTGCAATAGTTAGTATATTTATAATAGTGCTTTTACATGAATTCCCGGCTTGTGATAAGTCGGGAATTTTTTTAGTTAAATTGTTTCTTGACGATATTCGAAAAATAATTAAGAAATCTCTTGTGCATAATAATTGTAGGTTTTATCTTTGCCACTCAAATTTAAAAAGGTGATACAATGGAAACTTATGATATATATTTTAAAGAAGGTAATGATTTTGCTAATAAAGGATTTTCATTGAAAGATAAGGCTAAGGCCATTAGAATGGCGGAAGATATGTTGGCTGAACGCAAAGGATATGTGAAGGATTTTGTTGGAGGAACTATTTCCGTAATGTGTAAAGAAACGAAAGAGGAAGTTTGGTCCAAGCCGATAGAGGAGGTTTAATGCAATTTTTACATCTTTTTTTGCCTTGCCAATCATAGAATTATGAAATACAGTGCTGTAATTGAAATGGTACGTAGCCGTTAATAGCAGCAACCCTTGGTTGTATTTGTGGTGGATTTGTTATTGGCGGACATGAATATTTCTTTCTCTTCTAGGATATTCGGTATATTTCTCCTTTCATGCTTTTGCCGGACTGATATAGATAATGCCGGGTAGCACTTGATAGGACGATGATTGTTCTTTTACTAAGATGCTTCAGTATGACTTTTTTCCGATCCTATCCATTCTTGACATATAGTTGTTATTCATAGCTAAATACACCGTATTCCCAATGAAGCTTTCTGTGGGGATCCCTTTGGTGTTCGTGTAACTATTGTGACTGTTATTATGCCGATGGGGTATAGTATTGATACAACAATGATTTTTCATAATAACTTTTAACTTATGATTTAGATAGCTCCGACTTGTCACAAATCGGGGTTATCCGCTTGTTATGCTATTAAACTTGGTCAGCTATTGGTTAACAATTTCACGCAACAGTAACTCTTTGGAGTAAAAGTGGCAAATAAATTTTTTGTTCACATGAAAAAAACTTTCCCAAAAGCTTTGTATTATTGATTTTCTATGTATCTTTGCATCGTTATTATTTCTCGGGGTATTAGCTCATCTGGCTAGAGCGTTAGACTGGCAGTCTAAAGGTGGCGAGTTCGAGTCTCGCATGCTCCACTTTACAAACCTCTCTGTTTCAGAGGGGTTTGTGCTTTCTTAAGCTTCTCCAGTTTTCGTTTTTGGATAAAAAAAAGACAGTTTGTGCCACTTTTGGCAAAAAGAACTTGTCTAAAACGAATCCAGAACAATTATGACAACTCTTAAAGCTGCCGTTGTTCCGGCCAAGGTGCTGAAAAACGGCAAACACAGAATTCGTATAGCAATTGGTCATAAACAGGAAACAAGATACATCGTTACCCGATTTGAAATAGATAATACTGCTAATTTTAAGGGAGGGCAGGTGGTAGGTGTTCCTGATGCTGCACATGTCAATGCTAAATTACGTGGAATACTTAATTCATATCAGGATGCCTTGGATAAAATAAACACATCATCCTATACTTGTACCCAACTTGTCGAATACTTGTCCTCGGTAAAGCAGGGAGCTATCTCTTATAGTGTTGCTTCGGCTGACTATATGCAGAATTTGATTAAAGAGGGGAGAAGGACCACTGCTTCCTTATATCAAAGGGCGAGTGATTACTTCATTGAGTTTGTCAAATATGATATAATGCTTGATGGAATTACTCCCCGGACCATAAAGGACTTTGACATTTATCTAAAGAATGTCCGAAGGCTGGCTCCTGTTACTTGTGGTATGCACATGGCACATTTGAAGGCAATAATCAATCAAGCAATAAGGGATAAAAAAGTATCATATGACACGCATCCTTTTGAATATTATGAAAGACCGGCAGGAATGCCTAAAGAGCGTGATATCTCGGTAGCTGACGTAAAGAAGATAAGGGATGCGGAGATAAAAGAGAAGTCTCAGCGTGTTGCCAGGGATGTGTTCATGCTTTCGTATTATCTAGGAGGTATCAATCTGATGGACTTGATGCAATACAATTTCAAAGATGCGAAAATTATGGAATATGTACGTGAAAAATCAAAAAATACAAAGAAAGGTGATATGAAAATCAGCTTCACTATTCCTGAGGAAGCAAAACCGATTATCAAAAGATGGATGGGGCGTAATGGAAAGCTTGATTTTGGTTATAAATACTCTTATCCTAATTTTCGTAACTATGTAACAAAAGAAATTATAAGGTTAGGGGAGAGGTTGGAGATAGAATCGCATGTCGTATATTATTCAGCTCGTAAATCCTTTGTCCAACATGGTTTTGAGCTGGGCATACCATTGGAAACTTTGGAGTATTGTATAGGCCAAAGCATGAAATCCAATAGACCGATCTTTAATTATGTCAGAATTATGAGAAAACATGCTGATGAAGCCATAAGAAAGATTTTAGATAATCTAAAGTGAGGATTCAAGAACTAGAGCGATTGCTTCGGCAGTCGCTTCCTCTTTTTCTTTGTCTATCTCTGAGTTTAGCCGTTCTATCAAGTCCATATTCCCTGTGACAATCGTTTTTGTGCCCTCAGAGGAAGAAATTGTAAGCTCATAGTGTCCATAACCTATAAACTTTTTAGATAGCTGATAAGTGGTTGGGGGGGGTAATTTTGACATATATGCGAATTTCGTTAGTCAGCGGAAAAAGAAAACGGTTCCGCTTTCCCGTTGCGTTACATTCCGTAATCGAAACAGTGGGTACATTAATACTCCACACGGGGGTCAGAACCGTATATGAAGAAGCTACAGGCAATAATAATCGTCTGTAGCTCAATACGAGACAACGCCTCGATCACTTCAAAATGTAACGCAATGCAAAGATGGGTATTTTATATGACTTTACAAAAAACAAAATGGGAAAATTCAAGTAAGCAATAGGGATGAGAGATTATAAAGGGTAGGGAAGGCAGCTTATTGGGCCGCCTTTTCAAGGTTCTCTGATTTGTTGGAGCATCCGGAAAGCCCCGGCCATCTTATAGTTGCCCAGACATTGCTTAGCCTGCATGATACAACTTTCAACAGTAAGTTTCAAATCCGGGGTAAAAGCCGCTTTGTTAATCTGCATTTCTTTGGAAGTTCATCAGCATGGTTATTGAACCATACGATCATTTCATTCAATTCCTCTTCGGAATAAGATTCTTTTCAGCCATGATACATAAGTTGATGTTAATAGTATGCAAAGATAAAGGAACATATAATTCATGGGTTATCTTTTAACAGAAATATTATCAAAATAAAACCGTTCCTACTTATCACAAGCTGGAACGGTTCAGATTAGTTTCGTTTTTGACAATCTACTTCACATTTTATTGAACAAAATACCAATAGATTTGTTCAAAGGATTTGCCTATTTCTAAAATATTTGTTGTCACATTATTACGTATTAAAAAGGAGGGCATCGTGCATCACGAGCCCCCAGTCCAATTATAAATTTAAAGTCTTATGATGAAGATTGTCTGTTGCGCCAATGTTTTACTATCAGCATAACGACAATCAAAACGGTTACACAAACACAGGCAAAACCGATTTGTTCATGGAAATAAAAAACTTCCCGACTTATCACAAGCAGGGAAGTCTTAATCATAAATTTCAAGTCTTATTATAAGAAATCGTTTCCACGTTGTCGCCTGACCGCTGTCAGTACGATAACAACAAGAATTGCCACACTAACACATGCCAGAACTATTTGTTCAAGCAAATTGGATTTTCTTTTATCCTTCGTCGTTTCGGTATGACCTTTCTCATGGATATTAGAAGAACATTTCTTGTCGGTTTTGAGTTTTATAGCATCGGTTATAACCGTTTTCTTGTCTTTTGCCTGATTGAAACTTCCCTCTATTTGCCCGTCCGCCAATAACGGAGGTTTCCCGGTCAGGCTGTCAGGCGGTTTTCGGGTATCATAGATACGAAAATTAATCACATAGTTACCATTAGTGGTAATGAGTTCGCTCAAAGACGTACTTGATCCGTGTACGATGTTGACAGATTCACGTGTACTATCCTTCATTATAATCTCTGTGTTGGATTTGACAGCCTTATGCGAGCTGCCACAGGATCCAAACAGCAGGAACAGACACATGAAAGGAGCCAGCAATATATGCCGGCTTACCCAGTTCATAACCTTATTATATAACCACATCATAAAATCTGCATGATGATTGAAGCGGCCACAGCGACAGTAATTCCAATTCTCCATGCCCATTCAAGGCGAGAGTTTTTAACCGTTTCACTCGTGATAATGAGTCTGGCACGCAAGTTATCAGTATCTTTCACAAAAAATCCTGGTTCTTTTTCCATAGTTGCAGTTTTTAGAGTTTCAAAACTTGCATCCTGTTATTTCCGTCAGCCCGATAACTGACGTGCACCCAAGCGAAGTTAGACTCGTCAATCAATTGATCATAGGGCAGGTTCTTGCGGATATATTCAAATAACAGCTTGTTTTGCTGTCTGTCTCCAGTGTCAATATCAGCAGCTTCCCCCTTCATGTGCTGCGAGGTCTTACTTCCCCTAACGGCCGCATTAAGCTCCGGACAGCGATAGCCACTGTTTACTGTTATTGGCTTTCCCCACCATGTGCGTAACGGGTCCAGTACGTTATCCACCAAGGCAGTCAGAGCAGTCACATGCTCCTGTCTGCATTTGTTGTTGATACCCAAGCGGTCAGCAGTCGTTGACTTGCAGAGTTCCGTAATTGTAAAAATACTTCATTTCTTTTCCTCCTTTTTATTTTCGTTGTCAAATAGTATCTGGGCCATGATCTTGGCAATATCATCCTTGTTCTCGATAATCACACTCATTGTCTTCTCGGCCTTGCGCAACTCTTCTTTCTCCCACGCTTTTTCACGAACTGATTTAAACTCACAGAAAATGCAGTAACCCGTCCAGATCATTGAAAAAACAGGGAAGGGGATAACAACACAGCATAGCAGATCAATGAAGCACAACTCTATAAATGGAGTGAAATACTTCTTCGCCTTGATGGCTGTTTTCTTATACCCCGTGGATGTTCTTGCCTCCCCGCGTTGTTTGGCCTTCATTATTCCTGAGACCAGATCCACGAACATTGCGCCGATAGTGGCTGCGATACACAAGGCTATCAGTACAATGTGTATCATCATGTGCTCGTTGATAAAATTGTAAATTACGTCTTTCATTACTTTGTCTTGATTATAAAATATATTGTTCCAAAGATATGTCTATTTACTTGCGTCATTGTTGCAGAATTACTTAAATCCATTGCCACGATATGACAATAAAAAAAGAGCCCGATGACAATATTTATTGCCATCAAGCTCCTGGTTACACTGCAAAGATAGTGAAAACTATTCCATATTCAATCCATATTGAAAAAAATAATCAGGAGCAATATTTCGATTATCCGAAGAATTTAAAGAGTCACAATATTAATAGAAAATATTGCTGTCCGGTAAAACACAAAAGAGCATAAAAATCCTCCTCGAAGCCCCGTAAAATAGGACTTCGGGTTTTATTTTTTTCAAAAGTAAGCCCCCTTAATCGAAAAGACTTGGTTCTGGTGGTGCTTTTGCATCTCCTTTGCAAGGAAATCATTCCAGGTTTTCTCGGGATTTTCCATGAATGCGATAAAATCGACGTAGTACATGAGCATAAGTCGTACCATGGTAACAACCTGCGAGAATGCACAGTGCCTCTTGATGCTTCTTGACAGAACTGTTATCAGCAGATTTGCAATCAAGACTACCCATGTCTGTATTTGTATGGCGTTGACGCTGTCCCCATAGAAGAAATGAAGCGGAAAATTTTGTTTTAGCTGTTTGTATAGCGACTCGATGGCCCATCTGAGGCGATAAATTTCAGAAATGTCCTCAAACGTGAACTCAAAGTTGTTGGTCAACAGCACAACCGGCTTCTTTGTCTCGTAAAATATCTCCACCCTACGTGCCTCATGGGTGAGTTCCCTCTTGTAAAAGCACTTTCTTGTCTATGTGCGTCACCAGTCCCTGCGGGTTGACATAAGTAATGGATTCAAGTTCCTCGTACTTAAGGTTTTCTTCATTTTGGTCACGTAGCACACGCCTTCTTCGGTAAGACGTTGGAATTGTGCGATGTCGACGTAACCACGATCCATCGCCAAAGTGGAGTCTTTTGGCAAATGCACCTCCTTCAGCAGGTAATGATCGTGTTTTGCGGCGGATGTGAGCTGCACCACCATCGGTACGCCGACATGATACTTCATTACTGTATGTACTTTCATGCCGCCTTTTTTCTTGCCTGATTTCGGTGCCGCCCGACACCTTTGAGTATGTTGTCAAAGAGCGTTATTGTGGTGGAATCCATCATGTAAAGCAACTTCTCCCAGTCTTTAGGCTCGTGAGTCTGCCCTTATAGCACTTGGAGGGGCGGCTGTCCGCTAAAAATTTGGCATACTTCTCCAAAAGATACGCATAAACACTTGCAAAGAACTCCTGAGGACGGCGTATATTGGCCTCCGCAAGTGCTGCGACGAACCAGATAGTTCATTCCGAGGTGTCCGAGCTTGTGAGCCTCCGCCTTCATGCCTATCTCAAGTTCGCGAAGAGAATCAAAGTGTTTGAGTATGCCGAACAGCATTACCACAAGATGTTGGTAGCCGTCAAAACGCTTCACGTAAGCCTCGCTTCCTTTCGTTTCGCGACTTATTTGAAGAATCTTCTCTTTGTCGAGTAACTTTAACACTTGACTATAGACCGGCTGTCCGGTAAAATGACTATCTTTGCTCATGGTTATATATTTTTTCGCAAAACAAAGATAACCAAAAGGGCTGATACCTCGTGAGAAGTGTCAGCCCTAATTTATTTTGTTTGAAAAAGTTTTACCGGACAGCAATAAATAGAAAACAAATAGGATTCATGAAATCTACCGGTTGTCTATAAAATCAGATGTTCTCAAGCCTTTATCGGGAAACATCTTTACTTTTTTCCTTTTCCTTTGAACATTTTTCAAGTCACGCACAATGGTGCTGGAAAGTACCTCCGAATAAATCTGTGTGGTCTTTACGGAAGTATGTCCGAGCAGCTTCTGGACTGTTGTAATCGCAACTCCCTGATGAACCAGCAGGGTGGCACAGGTATGACGGCTCACATGGTAGGTTATCCGTTTTTTGATATCACACAATCCGGTCAGCTTTCGAAGCTGCTTATTCACTTCCGAGTTACAGGGTAGGGATGCAAGACTACCTATATCCGGATAACGGTCAAGAATGCCCAATGCCCTGCTTTCAAACAGCAGATGTAACGGCAGACGGATTTCCACCCCTGTCTTGACGGATTTGAAGTACAGCCACCGTTTGCCGTTTACTCTAATGAAATTCTCAGGTGTGAGCTGGCGGAAGTCAGAATAGCGCAATCCGGTATAACAGCAGAACAGGAAGGCATCGAGCACATGACGCATGGACTCCTCTTCCACCTTGACCGTTTCCAGCTTCTTCAGCTCGTCCGGGGTAAGAAACTCATGTCTGCCTTTCTCCTGTTTGATTTTGTACTTTCTGAACGGATAAGCATCTGCGTGCATATATCCCTGGTTGATTGCCTCATTGACCAAGGTACGGAGCTGTCTCATGTGCTTGGCTATTGTATTGACCGCATTGCCCTTTTCTCTCAAGTATTGCTCAAAATCACGAAGGAATGTATAGGTAAGATCCTTGAAGTCCAATCCGGAACGGAAATCATGCAGGACCGCCAGTGTCGAGTGCAGGTTGTCCTTGGTGGACTGTTTCTTGTCCGAATTGTCAATGGCTGATTTGGCGAAAGTGGAGAAGCTGATATTCACGGCACTTTTCTTCTTGACAGCATCCTTCAGTAGTGAGAGTGTGGCAGGTATTCCGCGTTTCCAATACCCCAACTCTATGCCTTGCAGATACAGGATGTATTCATAGAGCATTGTGTTGAGTTCGTTAGACTTGGGGGTGGTTAATGACTTGTGCCCCCTCACGGCTCCAGCATTCAGGCTTGAGGTAAACATTGGTCTTCAGGTAGATTTTCCTTTGATTTAAATAAGCTTCAACCTGTACAAGGGCCGTGCCTTGCTTATTCAGTTTCTTTTGGCGGTTAAAGACCAACCTGTATCGTATCTTCTCTAGCATATTTTTATTTTAAATTTAGCTATTTCCTCCAAAATAATCAAATTCGACAATATTAATCTTATAATCTCGACCTGGGAGAACTGATAGGGATTGCTACGAAAGAAAATAAAGGCTTGAGCGATAGTGTTCAAGCCTTAAATTCTACGATTTATAATATTTCTACCGGAAATAAGGAAACTGCTTTGTTTAAAGTTTGTGATTATGGCAGTAATATTAATCATATATTACATATATATAGCTCACCTAATGGCACATTGGATAGTTGCAACTATATTCGTGTGATCTTATCAGACAAATATATATTCGTAAATAAATTATTTGAAAAAGGATATAATAGTATCAGACTTTTTAAAGATAGAAAATCTTTTTATGTTTACGTTTATAGCAGTGTATGGACAAGAACCAAGATTGAGGTTTTTTCAGAGAACCCTGATCTCTTCTATTTCACAAACGTGACGGATGAAATCAGTATATCAGATTTGGAAGAAATCTCTATATCTTGAAAAATATAGCGGTTTATTCAGATATTTATTACCTTTGCACCGCATATGGCGTTGTGCATATCAGGATCGGGTGGCACCGGCTTGTACCGGACCACCCGTTTTTTAATCCTATGTCAACGAAAAAGTTTGCCATTTACCCCAACTACCGACCCAATATAGCCTGATCTTAATCAATTGCCCCGAATAGGTTGCTTGAAACCCTATTTTTTGAACATCATTTGTCCCTATAAATATAACAGCATTTTGCCCATCACCACTTTCGAATGGAGAATTAGATGTTGATTTAGTTGTTTTCCGAATCCCATTCCATGTAAATGTATTGTAATCTTCAATGGGATTAACATCTCTATCGAAGAACTGTTCCATAGGCATTAGTCCATCTTTCTTGGCTGTAGCAACACCAATCAGTTCTCCCAGCTCTCTGTTTAGATAAAATCCATGTTAAAAAGAGAGTACACGAATCGTAACTATAAGGTCATAATTTATAGCAGTTATCATAATCTGATTATCCTTTAGTGATATAGATATAATTTTATCAGCACTAGAGAATATCTTCGTAACAATGCCGGTAGAATCAACATAAATCATCATTTCTCCGTCATTATGGCTGACATATACGAATTCATTGGTAGGAGCACCTATACTAAATGATACTCCTAGCCGTATTGTTTCATAATATTCAGTTCGTTTTATTCCATTTGTTGGCAGAAGTCCTTCCAGCTCTCAAATATTGCTAAATTCTTGTCAAGATATAGGAATTTCGATTGCGTCGGATGGTAAATCTAGATTGTTTTCATGGCTTAGTTTGAGCGACCCATTCATGCCAATGCACAATGTACTGATATACACGTATGCTGATGATTTTACATAAACAATGGTTTTGTTCTCTTTTTTGATAATAAACATTAGTTAAATAGGTTCCTCTTTTATCGAATTAACGGATAGACCATCGCTATATCCTGTTAATAAAACAACAGACGGAGATGAATTTTCATGGTTCTTAAATACTGAAATAAGCATTGATATTCCTGTTGTATTATTTTCAAATTCGGCAATTTTACAATACTTCTGCTGGTCTTTTGATATGAAGTGGTCATTCTTTGAATTGATGGCATCAATCCATCTTTTTCACTCGTAGCAACACCAATCAGTTCTTCCAGTACTGAGGCATTGGCTTTCAACGCCTCACTTAATTCCATCTTTTCCATAATATTTTTATTTACCAGTTTCCAAATTGTTTTCTTATAATCCTGCCATGAGTCGGCGAGCTGCCCCACCGAAGCGGAAGTGTAGAGGTCAAGTATATGAATCTCGTCATCGGCAAGCTCCACAAGCTCGTTCCGATAGATCTTCTCCGCAAGCACGTGCGCCGGAAGACCGGGCACGTTCCTGTAAATGCCGTCAGCAATATCCTTACGGATATCCGCTATCACCATATCCTGTCTGTCTATCCCCGTGAACAGGGGAAATTTTGTAAAATCAACTTTCATAATATTCTTAATTAAATACTGTTATCCGCAATAAAACATAACCCAATAATTGCCCATACATTTAACGAATCCGGACGCATAATCCAGATCAATGGAGGACATCTCTTTTCCTCCGGGGGCAGGCAGGATGCGCCCGCCTGTCAGTCTTACCCCGCCGCTCATACGTTTGAAGTATATGGTATGTCCCGGAACATCCGGAGGAAGTGTCACTTCTATATTACCCGTATTAATAAACATCACATTGTCATCATTGTTATTCAGGGAAGTGCTGACGGATATGTTCCTCCAGTTCCCCACTATGCCATGAAGAGACACATAACTGTCATTGTTCGGATGAAGGAAAATGTTACCCCCCTCCACGAACAGAGGAATGCTCAGGGTCTTGATGTGCATCCCGATCATGGCATTCGGACTCTGTATGTCAATTCCGGCATCATACGATATCCCTTCGATTGTGACAAATTTCGTGTTCCCTCCGATTTTTACACGTGCAAATGTCCTTTCGTTATAAAACTCTATCTGTCCGGCAGACAGGTTGAAACCGACATGGGAATCCGTCCCCTCATAAAGAGTTTTTGAGGACAACATACCGGAATCTATGGAAAACGGACCGATACGTCCGCTATCCGCCGTGATTTTTCCGCTGATGTCCACATTGACCGCCATGATACCGTCCGCATCAATCATGGACGCCTTGATCTTCTCGGTCAGCAACAGCTTGGTGGCGATAAAAGTCCAGCTCTGTGCTACCTCCCAGTATTTTATTTTTCCCGAAGCCACATTCTGTTTGGGGGGTTCCGTCGAAACCGACGTATGCGAACGGATGCACAGGTACAGCAGGTTGTCATAAAGTACAATGTCGTAAAACTGCTGCCCTTGCTTGCCCTCCAGGTAAGACACAGACGCCCTCCCATACACGCATACGCATGCGCGCCCCCTTATCTCCCTTGTCACCTTTTGGAGCAAAACTGACCTGTCCGGTTCTAGTCACCAACGGCATATCACCTCCTTATTCCTTGGTTGTGATGGTCCATGCCACGTTGCCTCCTGCCTGCTGGCACATGTCCCAAGTACACGTGCCGGAAGTGGCTGCTGTACCGGAAGTAGACGGGTTAAGGACTACTCCTGCACTGTCCATGAACACGAAATAGAAAGTCATGTCCTTGTACTTGGTGGTACTTCCACGCTTGACCAGAATGGGCTTATAGACCACCGTGTCACCACTTTCCCGGATGGTCTCGTCCTCGGGCGTGGGATTCAGGATCAAATCAAACGGATCGGACGCATCCATTACGGACTGCGTGTCCTGACCGATGAGCTTGCCGCCCTGGTACACCTCCACTCTGAACACACCTGTCGTGTCAACCATATCGTTGGTGACGGTCAATGTCTGTGTGGTCTTTCCGCTCAGCACGCTCCACGCACCGTTGACCTGGTTGTACCACTTGTACGCCAGTCCGGTAGTGATCTCGTCACTGCCCATGCGCGCTACGGCTTTCAGAATGCAGCTCTGCCCTTTGTCCCGAAGGGTAAAATACTTGTTGTCACCGGCAATGATCGTCACATGCTTTTGGTTTCCGACCCCCTTGGTGATGGGGATGCTATAGACGAACTGGACGGTGTCGCTGGTATTCCCTATCGTCACGGTAGCTTCACCCTTGATGGTACAAGAGGCCGCTCCACTCGCCTTGACCAGATTCTTGACGATCTGCAATCCGTAGTAATCCGTCGTACCGGGCTGGTAAGGGATAAACTTGAAATGTCCCGTCTCACCGCCAAACGTGTTGGTGGAGACATTGCCCGAGAACTTGATCTCGACATCATTGAAATACCATTTCATGGAGGAAGGAACCACCAGCCCTTCCGCCACCCGCGAAGAGGTGAGAATGAAGGACAAGACGGGCTTGAGCGAAGCGAAATCCGGTGCGATGTTCGTCGGCGCGGACGCTTCGCCCATATACTCCTGATACAGATCTCCCTGGTTACACTGGATGGCAGGCATGTATACGCCGCCCTTTTGCGAAAATATGACCTGTCCGGTCGCGCTGGCCAAACTCATGACGCTCCTCCTTCCCCGGTCGTTTCCGTACTATCCGTGCCTTCGGAGCTTTCGGTGTTGTCCTCCCCCCAAGAGGCAGGTGTGAATACTTCGACGGGATGGTCCGTACCGTCTATCTCTTCTTTCGCCGCCTGCGGGGTCAGGCAGATGCCGCCCGCTTCCTTGGCCCTGTCAAATACCGTGTCGCCGGGGAAACGTGCCACGTCCGCCTGCCACAATAATACATTGCCATCCGCTGTCCTGTTGCGGATATCGGTCAGATGCAACCGGTCGGCAACCTCCTTCGTTACTTTAATGTAAAATGCCATAATTCTATTGTTTTTAATGTTATCCAAATTTTCTTACTACTACCGCCTTGCCCCCCTGTGTGAGCACCTTGCCGCTTTGTGTCAGCGCCACGTAAGGGCCTCTGTCCTCCACCTCCAGCTTTAACATCATGCCGTTGCTGAAAGGTATCCTGGGAGAGTATCCGTCGGCAACCTTGGCATATCCGGCATCTCCGCTCTTCTTGACGTACCAGTGGCAGTTAAACATGGCGGATGGATTCGGGATAACCCCCATGGTATCCCGAATGACGGGTCTGGGAAAGATGGCGTAAGTCCCATCCGGAACACCCGTAGGTACGCCCTCCCAGTCGGCTTCAATCTTCGGAATCCTGCGGCGTATCACCGTAGAGACTGCCGGGTCCGATATGCCCGGGGTTGATGCCGGAGTCCCGGAAGCCGCATAGGTGGCCTTGCAGACAATCGTGATGTCATCACCTATATAATTGCGGTCAATCTTATATACATTCTTGTTCAGTGATACAAACTCCCAGTCGTTGTCACCCGCTCCTGTGGTTATCGCCTCCAGCGCTCCCGTAGACAACAGACGGTACCAGAAGAACTTGCATTTGCCCGTAGCCGTCACGTCCGTGTCGCCTACCATCAGTTTAGCCGTGATGGTCTGTGCGGTGATGTCACGCACCGGGTTCCAGTCCAGCGTGGACGGGCTGTCTATCGTCAATACGGGGATCGCATCCGTACCGTCAACCGCGCGGACAAGACGGCTCATCTGAAAAGTAAACAGCTGTCCGGTACGTGTGTCGGCATATTCCGCGTAAAACTCCAGCGTGACGGGTTTTAGGACGGTGACATTTTTTTTCATTGTGATCTGTCCCTTGCTGTCACCGGACTCCGTAATGCTGTAGCCTGTGTTTGTCGATGTGATAAGTGTGCGTGTGGTTCCGATGCGCTCGTACCACTTCATGTTGGTCAGCCTGGAGTTGACCGCCCCGATTTTAGTCACCGCTTCCGGATCGGTGGCGTTGCACCGCGGAAACAGGACCAGCGGTGTCAGCGTATAGTCCGGAGTGTATTCAGCTTTGTCAGCCTGGTAGACCTGCATGTCCGGCACGCTGCCCACCACCTCGATGTTACAACTGGTTTGTAACAGCCGGTAGTTGATTTCTATTTTTCGTTGCTTTGTTGCCATTGTATAAAACCATTTTAAAATGTTACAAAATTCTCCGCCACTTCAAACTGCTGCCCGTCACGCAATAACGCCTGTGCTTTAAACGTACACACCCGCATGTTGGTATAATTCGGTCCGAGATCATCTATCGTCAGAGGAAGATTTTTCCCGGCGCCGGCACGCTTCACCGCCCATGCGTTATCTTCTGATACATTCCCGGTATCACGCGTCCAGCTCACATCAGCGTCAAGTATATGATCTGTCACGTCACGGTTGTACAGCTTGCCGGTAATATATAACGTTGTGGAAAAAGTCTCGATATCAAAATACCACCCCTTTGTGCTGCCGATCTCTATCGTAAATTCCGGGTTCCCTTCCAGCATCGCCCATCCGGCCGCCGCATATTGCGGTTCGTCGGCTGTTCCCGTCATCAGGCACTTCCATTTGCAGCCGTAGTGCCAAACCGTGTCCGCCCGCTCCTGCGTATTGGTGTAAGGATTGTCAGAGGACGCGACTTCGGCCGACCAAAAGCCACGGTCCACCAGTTCCTGTACGGGCAGTCCCTGCCAGTCCACCCGGTAAAGTTCACCGAAGATGCCGGCACGGGCGAATATGTACGAGTGCTTATAGTTGACGGGGAGATTGTCAAACAAATCCAAATTGGGCAAACGCCCCAATATCATGTAATAGTTGTTCTGTTCCAAGACAGGCTTCGTTACTCCTTCCAGCCAGACAAGACATTTATCCGTGGTGGCGGACAAATACCAGTAGCTTTGCCTGTCCTCATTGATGGCATTGCCTCTGCGCGTGATAATCATCAGCTCAGTAGGGGGATAGTTCCGGCCTCCCGGCACCTCGCTGTCCGGATACACCAGTACCGAGATGGAGTTGGCCGCTATGTTCTTCGACAGCACACGTACCCATGAAGTGTAATACTCCCCCGTAGAAAAGAGGTTGTTCACAATCCCATAGACCACATCCACCCTCCTGGAATGCGGTGAAGTCATTCTCCCAGCGCTTGCGCAATTTCAGGGTATAAGTTCCGTCGCTCTCCTAAAGCCACGGACTCAATGACTCCGTTCTCGGAGTAAGACGTATCGCCCTCCTGTGCGTTCAGGCGGTTATAGATGACCTCCTTGAACACTGCGGAACCGCGCACCTCAAGACGCTCGAACTGACCGCGCCCGTCAGGATAGATACCGGCACCTTTACCGGCAATCATGGAGTCGATGAAATCACCGAACTTGGCATAATTCTTAATCAATACTCCGCCTAGCAAGGATAGCAGGAAATTCGTAGAATCCTCCTTATCTTTGCGCAAAAAGTATTTGGTGAGCTTTTCTATATCAGAATTATCCATGTTTTCTAGAATCCCGATAAATATGCGCCCAATTCTTTCAGCTGTATTCTCTCCTTCTGTAGATGCGTTTCTTACTTGAAGAGCCAGTTTCTTTAATATATCAACAGAATCGCTCATTCTCCTATTACACGAAAAACAGTTCTATTAGATTTTAATTTCCCTTCACCGTTATAAAGTGGCATACCGCATTCTTTTAGGTAAAGCACGCATTCTTTCAGGTAGCGGTCAGCTATGCTACATGCATCGCTATACACCATCATCTTTTCCTTGAATACTGTATGACTGCTATATTCACCTTCCTTGTTCACGAAGCCAAAACGGGATACATTCCCATCTCCATTTTTGACAATACAGGCATAGGTATAATAAGCCAAAGCTACGCGAAGTCCAGTGATGATTATCTTCTTTTTACATTTAGTTTCATAAGTACCTCCGTCAAGCAGTAGCTGGTATTTTTCAGGATTTTTTTTCACGTCAAGGAACAGTTCGTCTCCCAACGCTGATTTGATGTAGATATTCTCCGACTCACGGATGTAGGTTTCTATCTTGTCAGGATCGAGATGTACAGACATTCCGCGAGACAAAGCCGATACCTCATCTGTTGTTATTAGATACTGCTGCATTTCGTACATACTTTAATGGTTCCACACTATAATCATTAGAGGGGTTGACTACTTCATACCAATAGCTGAATATACGGCTAAAGGTACGCTCTATTAAGCGTTGTTGCTTGCTTACGATAGAATTGTAATACTCGAAAGCATCTTCCAAAATATCGCCTGAGAATCCGACTTTACCAATACGGATGCAATACCATGGCTCTTGGCCATAAGCTGAATAAATACGTTCAACCACACTTGCGTCAGTAACGGTAAATTCTTTGTCGTAATTTTGTGAGTTCAGATTTATTATTTCAGGTTTTTCCTCATCGCTTTCTAAAGTAACTTCCATAATCTTTCCTGCATTCGTATCACCTTGCAACTGGATGAGTGTATTTGAGAAACTGTCGTCATCGTCTGTATCTTTCACTTCGTTGCCTTCTTCGTCAAAGGTTATGTTCGATCCCTTTTTGGTGAATACCATAGCGCCAGGGAAGAAATTATTTCGTACATTTCTGTACTTGACATTGGACAGCCCTTCATCGGTACTCATTTCTGTAGCCACCCGGTCACCTTTCCCGACAGGATAAGTATTTTTCCCGGCCATTGACACCCATAGGATTTGACCTTTGTAGTATTCAATGCCTCCGGCTGCTTCTATTTGAGCCAGTATAACATCTTTTTGAGGGTTAAAAACATCTATATAGTCGATGTTTTCTTTCTTGACCTGCAGAGCTTTCCCTTTACGTGTCTTCTTTCCGCTCCAGTCTGGATGTACTGCTATTTTTGCCACATAACCGTTTTCATCTTCTTCTGTCAGACGGCAATTTTCAAATGGTACGTGCTGCATCTCCACTATCTCACAGAAAACATTGTAGTTAACATGGATTGCTATTCCATTGAGTTCGGACATGTCTTTACATAGTAACATGTGCACATCATCCAATGTGTCACCTTTTCGATTGACTACATATTTGGAAAAAGCAACCTCACGGAATCCGTTTCCTTCAATGAAGTCAGCGAAACGGTCTGAGCATTCAGATGCAGTAGAGCTTGCAGCAATGATATTCTTTAATGTCTGCGGATATAGGTTGTCCTGTCCGTAGGCTTGAATTCCTAGATTTTGTAAATAGCTTGTATCAATGCGGTTACTGCTTTTCTTTTTTAGATCTCTTACTCTCATATTCGCGAGGTTTACGTTCGTCCTTTATTTCTTTTATTCAACTTTATCTTCGCCTTCTCCATTCATTGCGTTCACAATTTCAATGGCCTTGCTTAGATGCAGATTCAGAACTTTTTTACTGATTTTCTTGCCGTTGATTTGGAAATCTTTCAACGTGTCAGCCACGGATTCTTCAGAAACTCCGTCTTGCAATGATTCTACCATTGAATCAAGCAGGCTTTGATTGTATCCACATTTGTTAACACGTTCTTTCCAGTCCGTAGGTACATGGGCGAAATAAATTTCACCTTTCGGATTTTTGGCAAGGTACTTTTCAGCAACTTCATCAGTGAGGTTGTCATTAGTGTACATTTTATTGCTTCCGAACTCCGGTTGAAGCAGGACACCATTCTTTAATATATAATTACATTTTTCTTTCATACGGTTATTCTTTTTGATGTAAACAGTCATTTCGATTACAGCATCGCGATAGCAGTCGTTACATGATGTCTTAGTGAATTCTTTTCCTAATACTTCCTTGTACAATCTTTCTATCTCCGATTTATCAGAAGAGGAGTAGGAGGGAAGATCTCCTAGCTCCTTTAATTTATCAACCACTTCTTCTAACTCCATAATTATTCAGTTGGTTTTGTCAGTGTTTCAACAAGCGTTTTTGTCGCATCGTAAGATGTTTTGTACAAGAATAATGCTGATTTGGGAACCTTGGTTTCTTGCAAAGAGATATTCCATCCCCCTTCCGTTTCTTCGGAATACTTGTCATTGCCGATCTCTGCGGCTTTCAAACCTTGGTAGTAACCGTAAACCTGGAAAGCTGAATCTCCCGGATTCTCGGTTTTATTTAACCCTTTAGCTTTATTTTCCAATACAACGACAAAATCACCGTTAGCAAGCCCATCAATAATGTCATTGCATACATCGGGGTCATTTGCTAATACAACCATGTTCACTGTGTTAGTGAACGTGTTACGATAGGTTCCTGTTGCCAAGGCTGTATTGGTACCTGTAAAGGGGGTTGCACCGAATACCTGTACCTTGTAACCTTTTTTACCTGTTTTCAGTGCAAGAGTTTCGATCACATTCTTACGGGTTGCGTTGAATGTAACCGCACCGAAATCCACGTCTGCGCGATTCATTATCACACCTTCCTGTTCCAGCCCGGGAACGATAGGATCATCGCACGATGGTGCGATGTCCTTTTTGATTGTTATATCACATATTGCCATATTTGCTCTTTTCGTTAGTATGCTACCTGTACCAACTCATCTTCGCCAATCATGGAGCCTAATTTTCCTGTTGAATAAATGTAGTTCTTGCGGGCTTTCTTATCAAACCAAATATCCAAGTCCGACATCGGTTCGGTGCCCTCACATCCATACATCAAGTTCTCAGGAGAACATAAAACAGCACGATGCGGTAAGTTAAGTTTGGTTTTGTTGTTCTGATAGGCTTGAATAAATCTATCCCAAATGGAACATTTAACGATGGTTGTTCCATCGTATTTGCTGACCTCTACACCGTCAAATACAACTTCCCAGGGCATGATTACCTTGTACTTTTCTTTCATATCGTGAGTCAGAGCATCGCACATTGACTTGGTGGCGAAAATTGCGCATCCGTCTTTTTGGAAAATCCGGCTGTCGGCATCTTGCAACATCGCATCGAATATTGATGTGGCAATGCCTGTTTCTTTCATCTTTGATTTTTGTAATGCATATGATTCTTCTGCGTTGGCTGCAATTTCAGTGTGCTGTCCGGTATTGTTGGTACAGATGGCAAACAGACGTTTGAAAAAACCGTCACATGTTTTAAATAGTTCGATGTTTACTCCGTCAGTGATTTGACCACCTCCAGTGACAGACGCTGCTGATTTATCTCCAAACCATGTAAAACGCCACATCATTTTCATCATAGCTTCAGACAGCTTCGGCAGTACAATACCGTCCATATATTCGGTCGATGTCAGGTCTCCTATATTTGTTCCCGTTTTAAGGCAGTACTTGGCAATGGTGTTTTCCAAGTCTGTATAGCACATTTCCAAAGGAATTTGCCAATCCCCGATTTCCCATTCCTTTTGGGCGGCAGCGATAGCCACTTTTTTATATTCAGGGTCGCATCCGGAGCCGGCTACTCCGACATCTTCCATTTCACCGATAAAACCAGCTTTTTTACCGTTAGTCACATTGGGCATAAACGTCATGAAACGCTCCATGTCCTCGTTTTGAAAGACTGTTAACTGAATAAGGTCTTTCAAGTCTTTTACAGCCTGATTATCAGGTGTAAGTTTGTCAAAATCTAAAATAGGCATTTCCCCTCCTTTTATTACTTGTTGTTTCTTTTTTCTCTTTCTTCACGAAGTTTTCTCTGAATAGGCGTTTCATTTTCTTCTACTCCTTTTATACCCTTGTTGAACGTTTGGGTACGAGCTGACACTTTATAAGTACTACAATGTTTTGCCAGCCAGTTTTCGCCCCCGGCCATACGGACTGCGTTCAGAATCTTGTTGTCCTCAATGGTACGGGCATTCGTCTTTAGAGAAGCATTCTCAGTTTCCAACTCTTCTATACGGGCTTTTAAAGCTTTCACTTCATCCTCTTCCAATTCATCAGGATCTTTAATTTCTGTAATAACGCCATCTGTCACAATGATAGTCTTTCCGTCAGGCATGACATGTTCGCCATCGGGACTTGCTGTATCTCCTACTTGGGGTTCACCTTCATCTCTTTCCACGGTAAGCGTGTTACCTTCGGCATTTGTCAATTCCATAGATACGACCTGTACGTCTTCAATTTTTTGATAGCCGCATTTGGCCAGCAGCCTGTCTATGATAGTCTGCTTCACTGTTACTTCTTTTTCTTTGTTCATTTTTTTGTTATTAAATGTGTAAGTTCTCCCTTTGGCAGTTGTAGGCATAAGAACGGTCGTGATAAAACCTAATTGTTTGGCTGTTTCACCACCAAACCAACCGGCTTTATTCATTTGGGCTTCGATAACTGAGGCTTCCGATCCTGTGCGTTCTACATACAAAGCTAGCATCTTGTTTTTTTCACTCTCCAAGTTTGATTTTATTGATTCTAGGGTTTCAAGATCAAGGTCTCCATCGTATGAAGCCATATAAGGCTTGTGAATAAGAAACTTTGCATGTGGATAAGCAAAACGTCTTTCTTTTGCAGCGGCCAATAATATCACGGTTGCCATGGATGCACATCGTCCTACTGCAGTACAGCTGATTTGCTTTCCTGAAGCACGTAAGGCGTCATAAATGGCATACCCTTCAACGGCATCACCACCGCATGAATGTATCTCAATATCAATAACGTGGTCATTCGGATCTATCCAAGATAGGAAATTTTGAATATCGGGAAAAGACAATCCCTCTTCACCAGTTAGATACCAATTTTCCATTTTGTCTTTATCCGCAACAATATCTTTGTTGATGTATAATTTCGCCATATATAATCTATTTTGAAGCAAAGGTAAAAAACGGTATATGGCTATAAGAATTTCAGAACATAATAGCACTGACACGCTTTGTCAGTAAAAAAATAGGGGGAAGAATAATCTTCCCCCTTATTGAATTGAAACGTCAACGGACAACCTGTCAATGACTCTATAGATGGTCCTTTCTGAAATGCTGTATTCATCTGCCAGGTACTGCATGATATATGCCTTTTTATGACCTTCAGCCGTAAGACGGGTGTAGTCTTTATACATTTCTAGGTATTTAATTATTGCTGTCCGGTAAAACACAAAAGAGCATAAAAATCCTCCTCGAAGCCCCGTAAAATAGGACTTCGGGTTTTATTTTTTTCAAAAGTAAGCCCCCTTAATCGAAAGACTTGCTTCTGGTGGTGCTTTTTGCATCTCCTTTGCAAGGAAATCATTCCAGGTTTTCTCGGGATTTTCCATGAATGCGATAAAATCGACGTAGTACATGAGCATAAGTCGTACCATGGTAACAACCTGCGAGAATGCACAGTGCCTCTTGATGCTTCTTGACAGAACTGTTATCAGCAGATTTGCAATCAAGACTACCCATGTCTGTATTTGTATGGCGTTGACGCTGTCCCCATAGAAGAAATGAAGCGGAAAATTTTGTTTTAGCTGTTTGTATAGCGACTCGATGGCCCATCTGAGGCGATAAATTTCAGAAATGTCCTCAAACGTGAACTCAAAGTTGTTGGTCAACAGCACAACCGGCTTCTTTGTCTCGTAAAATATCTCCACCCTACGTGCCTCATGGGTGAGTTCCCCTCTTGTAAAAAGCACTTTCTTGTCTATGTGCGTCACCAGTCCCTGCGGGTTGACATAAGTAATGGATTCAAGTTCCTCGTACTTAAGGTTTTTCTTCATTTTGGTCACGTAGCACACGCCTTCTTCGGTAAGACGTTGGAATTGTGCGATGTCGACGTAACCACGATCCATCGCCAAAGTGGAGTCTTTTGGCAAATGCACCTCCTTCAGCAGGTAATGATCGTGTTTTGCGGCGGATGTGAGCTGCACCACCATCGGTACGCCGACATGATACTTCATTACTGTATGTACTTTCATGCCGCCTTTTTTCTTGCCTGATTTCGGGTGCCGCCCGACACCTTTGAGTATGTTGTCAAAGAGCGTTATTGTGGTGGAATCCATCATGTAAAGCAACTTCTCCCAGTCTTTAGGCTCGTGAGTCTGCCCCTTATAGCACTTGGAGGGGCGGCTGTCCGCTAAAATTTGGCATACTTCTCCAAAGATACGCATAAACACTTGCAAAGAACTCCTGAGGACGGCGTATATTGGCCTCCGCAAGCGTGCTGCGACGAACCAGATAGTTCATTCCGAGGTGTCCGAGCTTGTGAGCCTCCGCCTTCATGCCTATCTCAAGTTCGCGAAGAGAATCAAAGTGTTTGAGTATGCCGAACAGCATTACCACAAGATGTTGGTAGCCGTCAAAACGCTTCACGTAAGCCTCGCTTCCTTTCGTTTCGCGACTTATTTGAAGAATCTTCTCTTTGTCGAGTAACTTTAACACTTGACTATAGACCGGCTGTCCGGTAAAATGACTATCTTTGCTCATGGTTATATATTTTTTCGCAAAACAAAGATAACCAAAAGGGCTGATACCTCGTGAGAAGTGTCAGCCCTAATTTATTTTGTTTGAAAAAGTTTTACCGGACAGCAATAGTATTTAATATCTGATGCATCTAATGACATTTCAGACATTATCCTAAGAGTGTTCCTGTTTATATATAATAGTTCGTATGCTTTCATAAACTACCGCTTTCTTCTATGTATTTAATTCTATTCGCAACTGAAGTAAACTCTTCTACAGAAACGACAGGGGCAGGAGCCATCATCATTCCTTTGGCGACTGCTCTGGCCAGCATATCTTCGCCTAAAGTTTGATTATTCGTTGCTGTTACATTAATAGGTACACCTCCACCCATCATATTGAAGGATGATAGGATAGGGGCGAACATGGACGTAGCTTTGGCGGTTATAACGGATTCTCCATTCGACAACTGTGCCGGAATACTGTCGCTCGTTCCTGTCCCCGGTCCTGTAACCAAACCACCTTCTGCAAATTTAGCACTTTTTACTATCTTAACAGCATTTGCAATGTTAGAAAGGATTGTTGCAATACCTGATGCCATTGTAGCTATACCAAGAATACCTTTCCCTGATTCAGCGGATACCATTTTTGCGATCGCCTTACCTGAATTGATGGCGATCTCTGCCAAAGCCAACATTTTGCTTGCCATAGCAAATCCTCTATCAGACTCCCCAATTTGTTCTGTGAGAGCTACAAGGCCATTTGTCACCTGTTCCATTGCTTCATATTTAGCTTGTTCTATTTCAATCTCCTTATCGCTCAGTTCTCTCTTGTCTTTCAGATAAGCATTCTGTGCTTCCAGCTTGCGAAGATTGAATGCTTCTATACTTTCACCTTCCATTTGCTGCAGGCTATCGAGCTCGGCTTTCTTTTGTTCCATCCTTATACGAAGAATTTCCTCTTCGTTATCATATGCTTGTGCGATTTCCGTTTCAAAGCGTATGCGCATGGCTTCCTGTTGCTTGTTGATAATATCCTGCTCATGAACTGTTGCCAGTTCGTCTATCTTGGTATTGTACTTTGCTTTAATGGCCAGTTTCATTTCTTCGGTTTGTTCTGTGCTGGTAAGTTCCGCCTCTTGTTGTGCTTGTAATTGTTGTATCTTTAACTGATACTCCTGCTCGCTGCCTTCCTTGACCGATTCCAATTGCAGGGATATCATTTTTAAACGGTTCTCCAGTTCTTTTTTCAGCTCCTCATCGGACAACTTGCTAAGCTCCATAGATTTTTGTTGTTCCAAAGCCTTTATTTTGGCGTTGATGGCTTCACGAGCCTTAGCGGTAAGGTTCTCTTCTTGCTTTAAACTGATTTGCAAATCCTCAATCTGCCGGGAATAGTTCAATTCAATCTCTTTCCGTGCTTGTTCTCTCTTGTCTTTCACTAAGGCAAGCATAGCATCTTCTGCTGCCCTTACTGCTTCCAGTTCTGTTTGCTTTGCTTCCTTTGCTTTGTCTGCACCTTCCTGGCGGATAGAGTTTAGGGTGTTTTGCTGCTCTGTCTGACGGCCGTAACTATCTTCCATTAGCTCCTGAAGTTCGTTGAATTGGTCACGGAACACTTTAAGGTCTTCTATCGTACTATCTGATAATCCAAGTTTTCCTATTACTTCATCGGCTGTAATATCACCAGCTTTAATCTGCTCCATCAACTTGCGTACTTCATTGTTCATCTCGGTAAATCCAAGGGTGTTAGCCAGTCTTGCTTCTGCTAGTTCTGTCTGTACGGCAAGGTCCTTCTTCTCAATTTCCGCAGCTTTTTCCGCAGCTTTAATACGTTCCTGTGTGGATAGGGTTTGGTCATCTGCAGCTTTTTTCAGCTTCTCAATTTCAGCTCGGTTAGCGGCACGTGACATGGACAGCATGACTTCCCTCTTGTCTATCTCATTCAAGACTTCTGCCAGCTTCCACGCCTGTTTGGTTTCATTGACTATTTCATCACCGATACCAGCGAATATGGATTTGGCATCATTCCCCGCCTGTTTGAAGTTCCCGGTAAACAGATTCACTAAAGCACTTCCCAACTTGCCTGCCCGGTCTATTAAGACATTTACAGTGGCACCCAGAGCCCCCATTATTTTATTGGCTGCTTCCACGCCCTTCTGTGTTTTGGTGAACCATGATACCAAAGATCCTAAAGCTACAATTAATACTCCAATACCAGTTCCAAGTAGAGCAACTTTCAACAGTCTCAAAACTTTAATCCAGCCGGTTGTGGTGGTCGAAACAGTAAGCATTTCTGTTTTTACTTCAGACAAATAATTTCTTACTCCACCCAAGGAGGTCACCATTACATTTATCTGCTGCACGAACGGGATATTGGCATTGGCGGCTTCCATTATAGCTTCCTTGTAATTGCCAACATTTCGGTAATACCGCTGTGTCTCTTCTTCAGCGCCCTTTAGAGCATCAGTAACCTCATTAATTCTATTTTTTATGTTCATGCCTGTATCCGCATTTCGTTCCGCTTCGGATAAAGCATCGTATTCAGCCGTTAGGTTTGACAGTTGGGCACGAAGAGAAACAAGGCTGTTTTCTTGTGCCTTCTCCTGCTTGAGCTGATTTTGCATTGTTTTCGTTATAACACGTATCGAATCATTACAGTCGTTGATATAGGCTTTAGATGCCGTCATTTCTTCATTGTACTGCTGCCGGGAAATAGCTCCGTTTTTCAGTTGCTGTTTTAAATTCTGTTCTGCTTCTTTGGCTTTGTCGATTTTTGTCTGATACTCGGCTATAGCTTTGATAGCCTCATTATAATTCACTTTGATATCAAGTATCTTTTCTACTTTGTCTGCCATAATTTTAGATGTCTAATTGTAATAATTCAACATTTGCTATTCCTGTATTTTCTGCTGTAACGGATAGAATTGCATAATATTTCCCATATTGGGCCAGATATGCTGGAGTGGTCATATCTAAGTCTCTCAAGTCTTTTTCTGTTATTTCTATTTTTTCTTTAATGATTTTGGGGGTATACACTGCATTTTGAAAGCTTGTGTAGAATCTTTTTATGATATCCGTGAACGACAATTGTGTGAAGGTTCCATTTGATAGACCTCCATTGTTTTCCTCGAGAAGTATTCTTGGTTGAACTTTTTGCAGTTCAGCCTTTCCCTCTCCGTCATATTTGTACAATCGTATGAATGCTGTAATTCCTCTCATGTCGCATCCTGCAAATTTCAACTCTGCCATTTCTCTAGACTTCTCTAATGAGCTGATCAAGCAAGTAATTTCTCCACTGTAGTTGCCTTTTACCGTATCATCGTCTTTGTATTTAAGTATATTTCTTTGTGCAAAGCCATCGATAGTGAATTTCATTTCTTTAGGCTTGTTGGCCATATACGATGCTATTACCCGTCTAGTCCAATTGTACGCTTGTTCTTTTTTCTTTATGATATCATCGACAGACATAAATCTTATAATGTTCGTGCCTTCAATAGGATATGCAAATACGCCTAGCATGGTAGATATTGCTTTAATAAAATCAAGCTGTGTCATATCTGGCAAATTTGGTATAATGGGGTAATGGCCATTCCCGTTAAGAATACTTTCGTCTGGTTGCTTGGGCGATACAAGGTTGTTTTCCATTCTTAGATTTATGATTCCATCTACACCGTTTGATACGTCTGCAATAAATCCGATATTTGTGAATCCAAACCGGATATCTGTACCTTTGTTTACTGAGTCAGACTCTACACCTTCGAACTCAAACGTAATATTGTAAGAGTTTCCTCCATTGCTTATTATATCCGTATATCCTATGTTGAATATTTCATTGTTCTCTCCGTTCTCAATATAATAAGCTATCATGGCTGCATTGCTGGGATAGAAAGAAGTTAAAGTATGTATTGATACTTTGCCTGAAGCATTGAGCTTTATGGAGTTTCCTTTTGTCTTTATTCCACTAATGAATGTGCCTTCGCTTAGCGAGCTTTTATTTACCGTTCCATAATATGATGAATATTCTTTATTTTCGAAGTAAAGTTCAATAGGCCCGGTTCCTTGGTTAAGGTAATATTTTGCATTCAACCACAGTTCATTCTTTTGAGAGAATTCCAACCCGTCATTTCTTGTCAGCAATGGGATAAACAGCTTGTTCAAGACTGCTTGCTGTTCACTTGGAAAAATGAATATCACATCATTATCAAGTGATATATGTTCTAAAATCCATGTTGCTTTAACTGCCGGATGATAGGGTAAGTCTTTATCGGCTGAACGTATATTGTAATTTACTTTTGGGAAAAAGAAATCTCCATGACTATCATATTGGCTTACGTTCTTTCCGCTATTCCATTCGATGTAATAATCAGGAAATGGATCATTCCCTTGGCTTTCATAATGCCAACGTTCTTTTAAATCTTGCAGTTTTTTTTCTTCATTGGCAATACTTGAAAATTGTGTTGCGTTTCCCCATATTAATGCGGTTTCAAACACATCAGACGTGCCTATCAAGTATATTTTTGCCCCTTTGATAATTTCTACTCCGTTTCTTATGTATCTAGCGTCAAGGTAAAATGAAGCAACGGAATATTGGCAGGATGGCAGGTCTGCGTGAAGAAATGCAGACTGATTCCTCACTGTGTTTGGAAGTTTAATAGTGTAGCTTGTGTTACTTACAATTTTGCCTATATCGGTGAATATATTATTCTTGTATTTTAATGTGATATTGGTGCTGTCGTCCATATCTACTAATTTGTTGTTGGCACCGACATATAATAATTCATTTCTCATAAGCTCTGCACGTTAGTTTCAGGTAATATAATGTTCGCTTCAAAGTCTTGCAGTGATACCCGCTGTTTGACGAAATTTCCCACAGACACATTTACGGCCATCCATCTGGCGTTACCGTTATCATCATAGCCCATGAACATATCAACAACAGGAGATGTGGCCATTTGGTAAAGGAAGTCATAAGTTATGCTGTCTATTAATGGAGCGCATACGGGAAGTGTCGTTTCTTCCATTTTCCTTTGCTTTCGTCCGCTACCTCCATGGTATCCGTTCTTGTAACTGTAATCCTGCATATTGTTTCTGATGAACTCTCCGTCATTGGATACCTGCGAAGTCTCGTCTCCTTGCATGAATAGCCAGTAACACCACATTCCATGGCGGTTGATCCATCTCAAGTATATTCCACAGTCTGAATTGTCAACCTTACAAGTGATCTTTGTGGCCATATTGAGCAGCCCTCGGAAGGTGAAATCAAAGGTGTGGTCAAAAACAGATGCTGCCGTATTACTTCCAGGTAGATAAAATTCCACCTTGTCTGAAGCATCTATTCCAGCAAGAATGATATTCCATGCATTTTGTCCTGATAATGCGATAGGGGAGCTTTCGGAACCATCTATAGTTACTTTTACATTCCCTGATGTTGCAGAGTATAAGCCTACAGAGAATGGGTAGTTTTTGAACCATGTCAGCACTCGGCTTCCATTATACTGCTCTCCAACCTTACTGGCTCCCCACAATATGAATACGTTGAACTGGAAGCTGTTTTCAAGTGTTCCTGATTCGTTATACATATCAAGCTCTATGCTAAACAGACGTCCTAACTTACTATCTTCGGCGTGAATTGACTTGTAATCGACTTCTCTGTATTCGTCAAAATAGCTCTGCGTATAGAATGATAGGTCAAAGAAGCAGGAACCACCGAACGTCGCTCTGTTCTCTCTGTCTGATGTGGCTGTGGTGGTGTCCGTTACCGTTGCAGTAACAGATTGATAGTTTCCGCCAAGGATATTTATTATCACAGGATTAAAGCAGAATCCTATTTGGTCAGGATATTCAATTGTTGTATTATCTATCGTATGTGTTCTCATTGTCGAAATTCAGATTTATATGTTCAACTTCTGTTTCATATATAGCCGATACCCTGCTGGCTATATTGTCCACGGTATTTTCTAGATCACGGGAATAGATTTCCTCATGTTTTCTGTTTCGGTATAGTTCCGTTCCTTCCTTGGCTATCTTTCTAGCGACAAGGTAGGCGAAGGAATCGGGCTTCTTTACTTGTATACCCTTATCTTCCACCCATTGGCGGATAATCTTGTAAAATCCTTTCGGAACTTTCCCTGGCCCACGTCCGGTTTCTAGTACCGCGAATGCCTGCCTGCCCCACAAAACGCCTCCGTCCTCCGACATTTCTACTTTCAGACTGCCCTTTGTCCTTCCACTGGCTACTTGTCCGGCTGCTTCATGGTTGGCTATAATTCGCTTGCGTAACGCTTCCAGCTCTTCACCTATTATCCTTAGGGTTCCGGCTTTAGTTTCTGCTGCCATATACAATCTCTTTCACGCTCTTGTTGCAAATAACAGTACCCATTATCTCTTCTAACTTAAGTTGGATAACTATTCCGGTTACATTAACATCCAGCTTGTCATAGAAAACAGAATAAGGGATATCTCCTGATATTTCTTTGAACATCCCACTCCTGTTCAATAGCAATATGAATTCTTTGGCTTTATTCTTGCATCCTTCTATCACTGCATCATTTTCTGTGCCATCAAAATCGAACTTGGTTTTATCCATGAATGCCATCATACAGTTAGGGCAGTCTCTTAACTGCTGTCTGCCTAGATTAAAAGTTCCGCTTACAGGAAGGAGATTAAGCACTGCCGGCAATTTAATCTTGTCCAGTCTTATATTGGCTGTTTGCCAGTTGTCAAAAAGGTAACTTACACCCTCCATAGAGTCTACTATCTTTTTAATTTTTTGCTCTACCGTCATTTCTTCTTACTTAATATGTTTCTTAATCTACGTTCGAATCTTACTCTTTTGGCGTCCATGTCAAGACATTTATATACTCTGACCCATGGCACGCTGTCTACTTCTGCATGATCAGTGATACCCATGCGCTGTGCATAGTAATCAATCATGCCGAAAGGTCCAAAATTTAGCAATTCGGATCCTGCTTGCTTCTCTTCGGGTGTGGGTGGTACATTCGTCGACGCGAATAGTTTATTTATTCGTTCAACTTCTTTGGCCACCCATTGTACGAATCCCAGTACATCGGTAGCTGGAAGTTGGGATATATAACGTTTACTCAGCCCCATCAGTACAGTACAGGGAACGAACAAGATATCGTGTTCTGTTTCGATGGATTGCAGTTGCATCAGTTCTCCCATATTTATGTCGTTTAGGGTATCTGGTGTCTTATACTGCCCTAGTTGATAAGGTTTTTTCAGTTCATCCAACTTGGTTCTAATGACCTCGGGTTCGGTGGCAATGCTGCTTATTGTCAAAAATTCTTTTACTGTCATATCTTTCCTATTTTTGCTTTTGGTCGTTTTGGTGTTGGTTTGATGCGGAATATCATTGCCATTATCAGCATATCAAGGTAATCTGTGGAATGACCTAATATTTCTTTCATTTTTTCTTTGCTGATTATTCCTTTCTTCCGTGTGTCTGCATCAATATGTGCTTGTTTGAGAACTGACAATTCTTCAATGATCCGTTCCCGCTGTGCTTCCGTGCATACGATACGAAGCAATCGATTGTTAATCATCTCAGCCAGTTTGAAGGCACACTCTGATTTCAAATTGTCAAATTCAGGATTAATAGGTCGTGCTCCTCCATGAAACTCCTTGATACCGTTCAGATAGCTTTCAAGATAGTTCCCCAATCCGTCAGAGTCCGCAATCATCTTACTACGAGGAATTGAGCATTCTATCATCATCCGCTTCAGGTCTGTTTCAATGGATTTTCCAGTACTGTATTCCTGATCCAGTTTGATAAAACACACATTCCCTTTCCAATGACCGGCGATAAATCTGTCTCGTCCCTTCATTGCAAGGTCTGCAGAACCGGTAGATTCACCTGCAGGAGCAATGAACTCATTCGTGAACAAGTCACAGATAGCGTCGTAGTTACACAGGGCAGTCGGGTCATTATCATACTCCCAATTGCCGAAATATAGGCGTTCCTTTGTTACCCGGTCTTTTGTGTTTCGAAGACTTTCGATGTAGTCTTCTGTTGCCCAAGGATTATCCTGCACCAAAGCTTGGATAAATGCATAAGGAGCTTGTAATTTGTCTTCTTTCCAGGGCTTGTAGAATTCACGGTATAGCCAGTTTTTCTTCGGGTTACAGGTGATAAGTATCTTTCCGGGTACATGGTATACATCGTTCATGTGGCGGCCGATACGGGTTTTCAAGACTTCGAAGGCAAGGTAGTGCACTTCACCAGCTTCCTCTATCCATCCTCCTGTATATTCCTTAGACCCCAATCGTTCATACATCGGATCTTTCACCGGATAATACGTCAAGTCAATATAAACGATTTCACTTCCGTTGTCGAAGGCTATCCCTTCATTTGTTGTCTTGTATGCCGTGAAGCTGTGAGAAGATGCTACCTTATTGAAGGTCACGGTAACGGACTCACGGCTATCCTTCAAATTATTTCGGCCAACAAACCAGCGAGTACCGGGAAGATAGTAGGCACATTGCATCAGCCATTCACAGCCTAGCCATGATTTACCACCACCTCCGGCACCACCATACAATAAAAATTTCGTTTTGCTGTCACGAAGAAAATTGTATGCCAATCGCTGTTTTAAGTTAACCTTTTGCTCCATATCACTTCAATTTGTCAGCTTCGGGAGTATAGGGAAGAAAGTCAAATCCGTTGAAGGGTTTGCCTTGTGTTGTATGATCCACTTCCTGTTTGTCGGACAACCCTAGCTTTCGGGCTATAATGTTTGCATTGAAAGCGCCAACACAGGCTCCTTCAAATTGTTGAGTCTCGATGGTTTCTTCCACCCGCGCGATGACGTGCAAAAAATCTTCATCATTTTTTTTCATGCATTCACTTCTGAAGCTACTCCACCAACGTGATGAAGTACCTAGATAGATACATAATCCGGTGAGAGAGTAGGGGCGCTGTGTAGGTGAAACTTCTTGTTGTGTTTGCTGTTCATTAACAGTTTCTGTTCTTTTACCTTTTTTGCGTCTAACAGGCATGGTACGTTGTATAGCCTTTCTTGTTGTCCATGGGTTTTCATCACACCATTGGAAATATTCGCACGCCGCCTCCCATAACGCTTCAGGCGTGGCGAAGAGTTTATCCCTGCCATGCTTGCTGCGTAACATCCAAAACTGATTTCCTTTAGGTGCTGCCATTGTTTATAGTGTTTTAAAGATTGGTATAATTTCTTTGTCCAGATCCCATTTGCGATTATTGGGAAGAGGAAGTGTGAATTCATATTGCAACGCTTTCAGATAATCATTCTTACTTGCGCTCCTTCCGTTGGTTGATGCTACTTGAAATGACGAACCTCTTAACTCTTTTTCTGGGCTTATCTTCATTCCTTTATCGAATATGTTAAAATCCTTTCCGATGTAAGCTGTGTTTAATCTGATGATGTCAGCTGTGGAATGATAATGCTGGAAGTACCATTCACCAAAACGGAAGTTGGCTGTGAAGTTCTTTGCGCCAAGAAATACGGCTTTAGAACGATGGTCGTGTGTTTCCTTGCGTTCAGATGATTTCTGGGCGAACAGCAGCGGAATGCCAGACCAGAATATCATTCCTCCGGGCTTGCATAATGCTGATAACGAAAGTAAGACATTCTTTTCATCCTCTTCTGAGTTCACAGAGTTCAACACGCTATCGCACACAACCACATCGTACAGCCCGTAGTCCGACAAGGTCTTGCATATGGAAGCACAGTCTTGCCTGATTTCCTTTTCATCAATGATGTCCGCTCCATCTTTGCGGTGGAAGAATTCAATGGCGTCAATGAGATAGCCTTTTTTCTTCAGTATGGTTGCGTAATCCTTTTGTCCGGCACCGAAATCGAGTATGCGCATATCCTTGGTGATGTATGGTATAACCTGCGTTTCATACAACGTTGAATGGCTACGCTTGCTTGGAACCCCGTTCTTTTGCCGTAGCCGTGCCTTTTGGGCAAAAGACTGTATATAGGTCTTTCGTTCCAGATGGGAATACTCGAACACTCCATATTCCTTAGAGAAGTATTTGAGCGCGATTTCTTCTTTCCCTTCTGGAAGGACATATACAAGTAGGTCCATACCTAATAGTTTTACCGTTTTGGCATATACTGTTGAGATGATCACTTTCCCGGTATGGTCACATACGGCATTTGCAAACTGGCCGTAACGGAGAATCATTTTCGTAAGGTCAACAACACGTGAGTTGTTTCCTCCTTTGGAAAGAATGGAGATATCTTTGTTGGATACAGTATAAAATCCTTCTGTTCCTTTAGGAAGACTTACATTGATTTCTGGTTGGATTTCCGACAACTCACATTCCGCATAGTTGTGAAGTTGGTTGAACCTTACTTCATCGGTGGAGTTTACACCATCAAGAATAAAGGCTGGAACATGGGTATACCCAAGCAGCTTCATTGTCTTTGTACGTTGGTGTCCTGCCATGATACGTTTATCCGATTGACGTATGATGATCGGTTTGATAATGCCTAATTCCTTGATGGATTTTTTTAAATCTTCTTGTGCTTCATTAGTGAGCAGGCGTGGGTTATATTCTGCCGGGTTCAATATTGATATGTCTATGTATTCCATCATAAGCTAAGTAGATTATTAACAAAACCAACCATTACACCGTTCTCATCCAAATATTCAGAAGCCCGTGCTTTCAGTGCTTCCAGTTCGCTTTCACTGACTGGAATCTTATACCCCTCAAATACTAAATATTTGATATGAGCTCCGGCTTCATAGTTTGCGTTCTTGAGTACATTATGACTGTCTTCTATATCTTCTGAAAAATCTGTCGGATCAGGAAAGCTGATGCCTTCCATACCCCAATTAAGCAACTCGTTACAATCCCAGTCAAACAACTTGGTTATGTCCCATTGTCCGTTGTTAACGTTATCACGTATGATTAGCTCACGTTCCCTTTCCTCGGTCAGGTTGGGAATAAGAACGGTCGGTACTTGTTGCATACCTAGCGATATACAGGCATCATACCTTTGGTTTCCGGCTATAATGATCAATTCGCCAGTACGGTCTGACAGGATGATCGGTCGGGCTTCGAAATAATCCGGATTGTTTCGGATTGACTCTTTAAGTTTGTCTAGCTGTTCATCCGAAATAGTTCTTGGATTGTTTTCCAGTTTCTTCAGTTCCTCTAGTTTTCTGTAAATAATTTCCATAATTGCTTTTTTTGCGTTACAGAAACGAAGGTACTTAATAAGGGAGCTAAGGGGAAAAATGAGGAAAACAAAGTACTGACACGGCTTGTCAATACTTTGTTATGTGTGTTATAATTCCTTTGTTGATATCAATGCCGAATTGCTGGTAAGATAAAGAATTACAGGAAAGTATTTCACTGGTAACCTGTAAAGTCTTGCATTCTTCTTTGATGAACGTTAATATGAAAAGTGGGAAAGATAGATAATGCTTTTTGCAGATTTTTGGAACGGAGTAGAAACGTGACTTTACTTGTTTTCGTTTTCATTACCATTGTAGCTATCCTCTGATAATCACATATCTTCCGGCGGCTATTTCACTTCTATACTCGACAGAATAGCCCTTGTCTATAAATGCTCTTATGACATTATCGTGCGCCAACTCCGAAATTTGGTGTCTGTCTTTAGCGTCACTTCCAGTATTTTTTGCCCAACAATGAGGCCAGTTATTTCCCCATCCTACGCCATAATGAAAGTAAACACATTCGCCTTTCTTTTTGATTTCCGAGAGGATGAAAGATGCAAGTTCGTCTTCCTCGGATTTTCTTCTATTTGATTTTGGTATTTCTATTGTCAACATACTAATTTTTTTTTGAATTATTTCTTTATTACAACCGCCATAGTGCTAACAGTAGTTCCACTCTCTTTAAACTCGCCAGCTCCAATTTCAAAAACTTCTCCATGTACTTCTTTCAGCCAGTTGCGGAAATCAATACATTTCTTTTCCGAAGCGAATTTCCAGTGTTGGCTAGTTATTGCTGCAAGCGTGCCGCCTTCTTCCAATCGATCATACATAAGCCTGACATGCTCTATATCCTGATTACCGGAAAACGGAGGATTTGCAATAATCTTAGTGTAATGCCCTACACTGTCTTTCGTAAAGTCTTCATCAAGGAGTATCACATTTTCCAACGAATGCAAAAACTCTCTGTTTTCCGGCATCAGTTCATAACATTCTACCGTTACAGAAGGACAAGCTCGATGAATGGCTTTAATGAGAGCACCGCGGCCGGCACTCGGTTCCAGTACCGTATCATTTTCATGTATTCCGCCGGCAAGCATAACCAGCCAGTCCGCCACCTCAGCCGGCGTTTCAAAAAACTGATATTCCTGCTGAAGATTACAGCGCTTCCCTTCTTTAAGAATTGAGAACGCCCTCTCCGGATTGAACGGGAATGTAAACCCTTGAGCCTTTCCACCCTGCCAAGATCCGCCGGCTTCTTCAATCCATTTCTTTGCTTCGGCATAAGATTTTTTATTAAATTGAACTTGAGGAAGTTTGAGGATATTGTTCTCAAGAGTACAATGTTTCAGTATTTCTTCCACATTCCATTTTTTGCCTTCGTCAGCCTGTTTCTTCTTTTCCCCAACCGGAGCGTCAGGTGCTAACAGTGAGGATATTTTTTGAACGACGATGTTGCTTGCGCCCATGAAGGCACTGACGCAAGATATCGCTTCTATAAAAAAATCAGTGTCAACACACCCGGTATCGTCATAGATGTCTATCCCTTCGGTCATGGATGACAGTTCATTGAGCTGCGCAACACTACCATGTAACGTTTCGATTAAAATCTTTTTTTTGTTCGTCATAACTTTTCTGCAAATAAATTCTAGTTGTGTCTACACTCCCATGGCCTAAAAGGTCAGCGAGTTGAATTACATCTTTGTTTTTTTTAAGGAACATCTTAGCGAAAAATGGCGAAAGGCGTGCGTGCATCTTCTTTGAATCGATGCCGCAATGTTTTCCCCATGCTTTCAAATGCTGAGAAAGCCACGCTGTGTGATCGGGCCGAATCTCCCTACCGCAAAAATCCCGGTTTTACCATGTTCCTTAGCGTAAACCTTCGCTTCCTGCTGTAATTGCTTTTGGAAGAAAAAACGTCTGTACTTGTTACCTTTACCTTTCAATGTAACCTCACCACTAATTATATCCTCCCATGTAAATCGTTGAAATTCCGACAGACGGGCGCCCGTTGTACCCAATACCTTAATAAAGAAATAGTAATCCTTATTATTTTTTTTCTTGAGATATTCCAACAGCCGGTTATATTCCTCTTCGGTCGGCACATTGTTCACATCAAGCTTGCGCTTTATTTTGGGACGATTCAGCTCTATAGGCTTCTTCATCCATCTAGAAAATCTTTCTATTGCTGTAATCCGCAAACGGATGGTAGCGGGAGATAATTTTTCTTCTTCAAGACTTTTTATAAACCTCCTGCAATTATCCATGTTTACCTCATTGGCATACTCGAAATACTTCTTCATTGATGTGTAATATATATAAACTGTATGAGAAGAGTAATCATTGTTGTCAGTCAGCCATATAATGAAATCATTAAGTTGTTTCTTGTTCTTATCCGAAATGACATCAAGTTTTTCCAAAGGTTTCACCGCCTTTTCCCTTTTTCCATATCCGATGTTGAGATAGGATAATAGATCGCATATAGCTGAACACATTAGCGAATGACGCACCATGACATCAGCATTTTCACGTTTATAATTCAAATAGCCACGGCGGTTCACTTCTTTGGTCATCTCTAAAAAATCCGTGACATGCTTGATATATTTCCCGACAGTATCATAAGTCCTGCCTGTTGTGTATAAGTAGGAAATATAATCAGTTAATATCTTCTGCCTATCATTATTCATAATCTTGTTTAATTAAATTATACCAATCATTGCTATCTTCAAAAAAACATCTGTATCCATTAGCCGTATGTTTGCCTCTCACTTTCCGACATATAGCACTGATCAAAGAAGGAGCCACGCCAATCATCTTACCAGCCATTTGTATCGAAGGGAATACTCCACATAATTTCTCATCCTTTATCAAAACAACGCTCTTTTTATTCATACCTGCTCCGGTCTTATGCCAAGCCCCACGTCCTTTAGACAGATTTTTTATACTTCTGGCTTTGGACCGTTTTGAATGATAAACCATTTTACGACCCTTGTTGTGAGAAACACAACCTTTTAAAAATCGTCCGGTAATAAAGTCTCTCTCAAATCGCTCAGGCGGTATATATAATTCACTCATATCTATTTAGATTTACACTAATTCAATTATAGCCTTCTTTAAATTAACAAATAAAGGTATTGCTGACATGCCCCCATTGTAATCCAACTGTCTTAAAGAGGGGACAACCTCTCCGTTGTCATCAATCTCATAATCTGCAATATAGGCTAACTTCTTCGCTTCTGGGACTAATATCCTTTCATTGTTCCCAAAAATATATCTTTCATGAGCAAGGACCGTTATACAGACCTTACTTCCAACAGGGAACCTTGGTTGATTCAATGTATTCCTTTTCCAACTGAATTTTCTGATTCTTCAATTCCCTTATTTTGAATCAATATCATTTTTCTTTGTCTGAAATTCTTCTTTGTTCATTTTTAAATTGTTTTGAGTTATTTGAATAAGTTTTTCATGGACTTGTTTATCGCATCCAGTTTATCATCCATTGATGGATGAACATATAGATTCATAGTCGTAGATACATCTGAATGTCCTAAGATACGACTCGTTGTCTTCATATCGGCTTTAGATGCAATCATGCGTGTGGCGAATGAATGCCTTAGACCGTGGAACTTAATACACCTGTCCAATCCAACTTCATTCAAAACGAGATGCCTGTAATAGTTTCGGTAAACCCTTGGCTCACAAAACTTCTCATCTCCAGTAGTGACATAAAAACTATCATTATAGCAAGCCTTGAATTTTTTCAAGATACCGAGTAAATCACGGCCTATCGGAATATCACGGCGACTTTCTATAGTCTTGGGAGTAGATTCTATAACCTTGGTTTTTCGGGTGTCAATATCCATAATTCGTTCAATAGTATGAGTTACATGGATACATTTGTTATCAACATCTATATTCTCCCACCTCAGTCCGCAAATTTCACCAATTCTCATACCTGTACACAAGCCTATTAGAATGCCCAAGCGCTTAGGTTTCGGATAATCCACTATGTACGAGATTATTTTTTTTTGTTCAAATTCTGTATATACTTCAAGATCTTTAGTTGCTTCCATATTGGCAGTAGGAAACTGAACACGATATTTAATATATCTTACACCAAATCGTTCCATTGCATAATACAATAGCATCTTAAAAGAGATGAATATGTCTTTAGCTGTTTTCACAGATAACCCTTCTTCAATCAAAGACAGCATAAATCTCTGCATTTCGTCATTAGTAACATATTCCGGGTCTTTATCTCCATATATCGGAAGTATTTTTTGTGTGAACTGATAGACATAAGTGGAGCATGTACTTTCCTTTACTAACTTGCGCTTAACAGGAAGCCATTTATTGTATATCTCTTGAATCGTCATTGTATATTGCTTTTTATGATAAGTTTATGTTCAGGATCCTTTATAATATCACTAAACCCTAAAGTATCATCTTTACGGTTTAGAAGAATATACTTCATTTTTATGGATTTTCCCAAAACGTCGCCATGATAAACGTACCCCATAATCCCGCGAATTGATAAATTAAGGAGCAAAATAGGTATTGATCGTGCAGACAACTCCCAACATGTCACCATATTCTGCGATGGAAAGTGCTCCCAAGGAATCTTGTTGTGGCACCGCTGCCACCAATCAGCGATTATCATAGAACCATTTCCGGCTGTAGGCTCATGTATCGAACCAGCCTGGCTGGTTAATTTAGAACAAAGGATTCCAAGGGAGTTTGGTGTGAAATCCTGTTTCTTCTGCTTCCGCTCTGACAATTCATTCTCATACAAAGCCTGAAACCAATCATAAGACATATCGTAATCATTCATACGGATCAATTCGTTATAGATTTTATTGCGTAATTCTACAGAACCGTCAAGAATACGCATTACTGCATCAGGAAGATCTCTTAAATCTTCTATATGAAATATTTTAAATGCTTCTTCTTTTGTCATATTAATAATCAATTTCTGTTAACCATGCATTATCGTTCTCAAAATACACTCTATAGCCTCTCACCGTTTTATGACCTTTCTTTTTTAAACAAACATCACTTATGTGAGATGGAGTAATACATAATTTTGCACCAGCCTCATTGACAGAAGCATATACACCTATCAACTTCCTGTCTTTAATAACGACAACAGATTTCTTATTCATACCTGCACCAGTTTTATGATGCGCTCCACGACCTTTTACCAAACCTTGTAAACTTCTACGCTTCGTCCACTTTGAATGATAGGTCATTCTCTTCCCTTTATTATGTGGAGTACAACCTTTTAAAAACTGGCCATTAACAAGATTCCTCTCAGGCCGCTCAGGCGGTATATATAATTCACTCATATCTAATTTAATATATTGCTGTCCGGTAAAACTTTTTCAAACAAAATAAATTAGGGCTGACACTTCTCACGAGGTATCAGCCCTTTTGGTTATCTTTGTTTTGCGAAAAAATATATAACCATGAGCAAAGATAGTCATTTTACCGGACAGCCGGTCTATAGTCAAGTGTTAAAGTTACTCGACAAAGAGAAGATTCTTCAAATAAGTCGCGAAACGAAAGGAAGCGAGGCTTACGTGAAGCGTTTTGACGGCTACCAACATCTTGTGGTAATGCTGTTCGGCATACTCAAACACTTTGATTCTCTTCGCGAACTTGAGATAGGCATGAAGGCGGAGGCTCACAAGCTCGGACACCTCGGAATGAACTATCTGGTTCGTCGCAGCACGCTTGCGGAGGCCAATATACGCCGTCCTCAGGAGTTCTTTGCAAGTGTTTATGCGTATCTTTGGAGAAGTATGCCAAATTTTTAGCGGACAGCCGCCCTCCAAGTGCTATAAGGGGCAGACTCACGAGCCTAAAGACTGGGAGAAGTTGCTTTACATGATGGATTCCACCACAATAACGCTCTTTGACAACATACTCAAAGGTGTCGGGCGGCACCCGAAATCAGGCAAGAAAAAAGGCGGCATGAAAGTACATACAGTAATGAAGTATCATGTCGGCGTACCGATGGTGGTGCAGCTCACATCCGCCGCAAAACACGATCATTACCTGCTGAAGGAGGTGCATTTGCCAAAAGACTCCACTTTGGCGATGGATCGTGGTTACGTCGACATCGCACAATTCCAACGTCTTACCGAAGAAGGCGTGTGCTACGTGACCAAAATGAAGAAAACCTTAAGTACGAGGAACTTGAATCCATTACTTATGTCAACCCGCAGGGACTGGTGACGCACATAGACAAGAAAGTGCTTTTACAAGAGGGAACTCACCCATGAGGCACGTAGGGTGGAGATATTTTACGAGACAAAGAAGCCGGTTGTGCTGTTGACCAACAACTTTGAGTTCACGTTTGAGGACATTTCTGAAATTTATCGCCTCAGATGGGCCATCGAGTCGCTATACAAACAGCTAAAACAAAATTTTCCGCTTCATTTCTTCTATGGGGACAGCGTCAACGCCATACAAATACAGACATGGGTAGTCTTGATTGCAAATCTGCTGATAACAGTTCTGTCAAGAAGCATCAAGAGGCACTGTGCATTCTCGCAGGTTGTTACCATGGTACGACTTATGCTCATGTACTACGTCGATTTTATCGCATTCATGGAAAATCCCGAGAAAACCTGGAATGATTTCCTTGCAAAGGAGATGCAAAAAGCACCACCAGAACCAAGTCTTTTCGATTAAGGGGGCTTACTTTTGAAAAAAATAAAACCCGAAGTCCTATTTTACGGGGCTTCGAGGAGGATTTTTATGCTCTTTTGTGTTTTACCGGACAGCAATAAATTTAATATTAATCATCTTCAACGAAAGTGTTAGTCGTGTTTATCACACCAGCAGAATCAACGCTCTTACCATCCCGGATAAACACTTTTTCTCGCATTAACTCTTCATAGTCATATCGTGACATTCCGATTACACACACACGACCATCAACATACAATTTACATTTCATTAATTCAGTTTCTTCTATCGTACCGATAACATCTATTTGAATTGTTCTTTTTTTACTCATATCCATTCAGTTTTGAACCATTTTCCTGATGTCAGGTAAATGGTAATTATTACCAATTAAATTCTAATTGTATTATCAGTCAACTGTTAATCAACCTCCACTAACTCACCGTTTTCCAGTCTATACCATGTATCAGCCTTGACAACCTCACCATCGACTAATACAGCCTTCCAATCGACAATATCATACGTATCTCCTCTTTCCTCAGCTATGACCAAAATTGCACCTATTCCGCCTTTTACCTGAACATTGCTACCTCTTGCAACTGACAAACCATTAAATCCTGTTGAAGCCTTTCCTCTTGCCGTGGCAGCACCATAATTACCAGCCGTGGCAGCACCACTATCACCAGCCGTGGCAGCACCTCTATAACCAGCCGTGGCAGCACCATAATTACCAGCCGTGGCAGCACCTCTATCACCAGCCGTGGCAGCACCACTATCACCAGCCGTGGCAGCACCTCTATAACCAGCCGTGGCAGCACCTCTATCACCAGCCGTGGCAGCACCACTATCACCAGCCGTGGCAGCACCTCTATTACCAGCCGTGGCAGCACCACTATCACCAGCCGTGGCAGCACCTCTATAACCAGCCGTGGCAGCACCATAATTACCAGCCGTGGCAGCACCTCTATCACCAGCCGTGGCAGCACCACTATCACCAGCCGTGGCAGCACCTCTATAACCAGCCGTGGCAGCACCACTATCACCAGCCGTGGCAGCACCTCTATAACCAGCCGTGGCAGCACCACTATCACCAGCCGTGGCAGGTTTCCCCGGTTTCGCATTACACTCGTTAGTACACCGTTCCTTGACATAAGATACAGCTGCTTTCACAAGCCCCCTTATATCAAGCTCAGCACCTATTCTAATTTTTGAAGAGCAAACCTTGTCGCTTTCTGAATCGTCTATTTTACCGCTCTGTTCAACCTCACAAAACCTTGACCCGGCTGGCGTATAGTAACCAAAAACATCCAGAGGGTAAGGACATGCATGAAAACCTTTTTCACATGCCTTTATGTCGCCTGTTTCTTCATACTCCTTACCTACCTCATACTTAAATCCTCTACAAGATAAATCTTTATCAAATGCTTTATAAGCCTTTATTTTCTGTTCCATGATATTGTTTATTTGTTGTTATTTTGATATTTTGATTATTTTTTATTCAAAGATCGGGCATTTTCTTCTGCCCAACAGATGTATTCCATGAAGCCTGTAGCATGGTTTTTCGGGAATCGAATCGTATTTACGATATATGGCACAACGGCGGCAGATGCGATGTATACTGTATTTCCCTTTTGCGCCGTAACATACCACAGGATAACCGTCAGCAGTTTTCATGATTTTCTAAACAAATGACTGAACGCATTATCCAAATCCAGGTCCAAATTCAGTTTGGACGGGAAAGATTTAATGTATTCGTACATCTTATAAGCGAGGTTGTCATCATCACCGCACCTATCAATCAGTGTGAGCAACATGGCGTTCACCATGTCAGAATCATTGCCGAAGTTTTCCTGAGTGGATTCGCTGCAATGATTCACATCACTTTTCAATCTCTTTATCGCGGCTATGGCTGTGTTGAAGTTTCTTTTTGAATCGTGCCGCAATTCAAAGCCTTCTTTCTTATATTGCTGCTGCATTTCTAGAAGGTTGGTTTCTAAAACGTCCGTGAGGACAAATACGATGTTGGTTATCGTATTCAGTTTGTCTGTTCCTTGCATGATCGTGTATTTTTTAACAATTATTCTATTTGATACAAGCTATTTTAGAGCCGTACAATGAATTTCCCTACATGAAAGTATCAACTACAGGCTTTCTTGTTGAAAATCTTGTCACGGAGCTGGAAATGCCGTCTATCGTTTTCTTTCTTTGCCTTGTCAATCCATCTTTGGAATTTGGCAGCTACAAGAGGACAGTGGATGCGCAGGTTCCTGTCGCGTTCCGCTTCCCATTCACGTATCTTTCTCTGCATCTCGGTATTCATTGAAATAATGTTTTTTGAATTCTTGATAAAATGTACTTGTTGGCATCGTTGTAGAAATTCCTGTCGATCTCAAAACCGTATGCCTTTCTTCCACATTGCGCAGCAGCTAAAAGCGTACTTCCACTTCCAGCTACAGGGTCTATAACTACATCACCCTTATCGGTGAAGATTTCTATCATCCTCCGAAGAAGTGGAACCGGTTTCTGTGTTGGATGTACTTTGGGTGTATCAGAATCTCTTACCCAATCAAAGCAGTTGAATATCATCCGACCATCATTGTTGAACTTCGGAAGTTTTTCACGATAAAGAAGTAAACCGTACTCACAGTTACCTACTACTTTCATGTTTGCTTTTAATACCTGCGCGGAGAAATCTTTCCGGAATACAAGATTGATGTAATTATTTAACCCATATCTCTTTCCTAATTCAATGTATCGGAATTGATCTTCAAATTCACAGAAGATTATCATACAAGGAGCCTTACCTTTATCCTTTGGCTCTTTTACAAGCATCTGGCTACAAAAGTGCATAAACTCTGCCGGGCGAAAATCCTTATCAGTATCAAAGAATTCTTTACCCGCTTTATCGCTTTCTCCATTCTTATTATCACCATCCACATACCATGAAGGATTAGAGGCATAAGCATTATTTCCTAAATTGTAGGGAACATCGGCTATAATTAGTTGAGCTTTAGGAATGCCGTAGACTTTATAGTTCTGAAAATGATCGTTGAATAATTCTATATCTTTCATATCTTTCTTATTTTGAATTATTTTTTTATAACTACCGCCATTGTACTAATAGAAGTGCCACTCTCTTTAAACTCCCCCGCGCTGATTTCAAACACTTCTCCATGTACTTCTTTCAGCCAGTTGCGGAAATCAATACATTTCTTTTCCGAAGCTAATTTCCAGTGTTGGCTGGTTATTGCCACAAGGGTTCCACCTTGTTCCAAACGTTCATACATAAGCTTTACATGAGCTATATCCTGATTACCGGAAAATGGAGGATTGGCAATAATCTTAGTGTAATGCCCTACACTGTCTTTCGTAAAATCTTCATCAAGCAGTATCACATTTTCCAACGAATGCAAAAACTCTCTGTTTTCCGGCATCAGTTCATAACATTCTACCGTTACAGAAGGACAAGCTCGATGAATGGCTTTAATGAGAGCACCGCGGCCGGCACTCGGTTCCAGTACCGTATCATTTTCATGTATTCCGCCGGCAAGCATAACCAGCCAGTCCGCCACCTCAGCCGGCGTTTCAAAAAACTGATATTCCTGCTGAAGATTACAGCGCTTCCCTTCTTTAAGAATTGAGAACGCCCTCTCCGGATTGAACGGGAATGTAAACCCTTGAGCCTTTCCACCCTGCCAAGATCCGCCGGCTTCTTCAATCCATTTCTTTGCTTCGGCATAAGATTTTTTATTAAATTGAACTTGAGGAAGTTTGAGGATATTGTTCTCAAGAGTACAATGTTTCAGTATTTCTTCCACATTCCATTTTTTGCCTTCGTCAGCCTGTTTCTTCTTTTCCCCAACCGGGCGTCAGGTGCTAACAGTGAGGATATTTTTTGAACGACGATGTTGCTTGCGCCCATGAAGGCACTGACGCAAGATATCGCTTCTATCAAAAAATCAGTGTCAACACACCCGGTATCGTCATAGATGTCTATCCCTTCGGTCATGGATGACAGTTCATTGAGCTGCGCAACACTACCATGTAACGTTTCGATTAAAATCTTTTTTTTGTTCGTCATAACTTTTCTGCAAATAAATTCTAGTTGTGTCTACACTCCCATGGCCTAAAAGGTCAGCGAGTTGAATTACATCTTTGTTTTTTTTAAGGAACATCTTAGCGAAAAAATGGCGAAAGGCGTGTGCGTGCATCTTCTTTGAATCGATGCCGCAATGTTTTCCCCATGCTTTCAAATGCTGAGAAAAGCCACGCTGTGTGATCGGGCCGAATCTCCCTACCGCAAAAATCCCGGTTTTACCATGTTCCTTAGCGTAAACCTTCGCTTCCTGCTGTAATTGCTTTTGGAAGAAAAAACGTCTGTACTTGTTACCTTTACCTTTCAATGTAACCTCACCACTAATTATATCCTCCCATGTAAATCGTTGAAATTCCGACAGACGGGCGCCCGTTGTACCCAATACCTTAATAAAGAAATAGTAATCCTTATTATTTTTTTTCTTGAGATATTCCAACAGCCGGTTATATTCCTCTTCGGTCGGCACATTGTTCACATCAAGCTTGCGCTTTATTTTGGGACGATTCAGCTCTATAGGCTTCTTCATCCATCTAGAAAATCTTTCTATTGCTGTAATCCGCAAACGGATGGTAGCGGGAGATAATTTTTCTTCTTCAAGACTTTTTATAAACCTCCTGCAATTATCCATGTTTACCTCATTGGCATACTCGAAATACTTCTTCATTGATGTGTAATATATATAAACTGTATGAGAAGAGTAATCATTGTTGTCAGTCAGCCATATAATGAAATCATTAAGTTGTTTCTTGTTCTTATCCGAAATGACATCAAGTTTTTCCAAAGGTTTCACCGCCTTTTCCCTTTTTCCATATCCGATGTTGAGATAGGATAATAGATCGCATATAGCTGAACACATTAGCGAATGACGCACCATGACATCAGCATTTTCACGTTTATAATTCAAATAGCCACGGCGGTTCACTTCTTTGGCCATTTCTAAAAAATCCGTGACATGCTTGATATATTTCCCGACAGTATCATAAGTCCTTCCTGTCGTGTATATGTAAGAAATATAATCAGTTAATATCTTCTGTCTGTCACTATTCATGGTTATTTATTTCTTTTTTTTGATTTAATCTTGATTGGATTGTTTTTGGTACCAGTACCCAACCATTTTAATTGGATGCCATGTATCCGGAGCCAATATTTAAATTCGGACGTGGTTGTCTGTTTCATATCTGTTCCGATTTGAATTTCTTGTTTATTTCTTTTTCAGCAGCTCTGGCCCCTTTCTTGAAACCCTCTACAAAGCTGTCAAAACAGGCTCTATGGATTTCTAAAGTGCATCTTTGCATAAGTGGGCAAATCGAGCATTTTTGGCTAAGCCCTGCGGACTTCTTGGCTATTTTCGTTACGTTTTTCATTGGATTTTTAAATTAATTATTACGATTTCTTTCCGCTGCGACTTCACTCATACACATCTTGCACCAGGAGGTGAGACATCGGTATTCCTTATCCCCACATCTGACAGTCCTGTTATAAAACCGGTGGAGCGGAAGGGAACGTCCGCAATGCGGACAAACCTTTCTTCCGGCTTCCGTACCGGCAACCGTCTTGGCTTTACGGTGTACAAGCGTACATCCCCTGCATTCATCCAGTCTGCCTTTGTACTTCCGGCATTTGTGCAGGGAGATGCGCCCGCATGGAGCGAATTTCTCGCAGTCGAATCTGGGTTCTGTGTGATAGATGTTCATGCAGTAAGTTTTTTGATCAGACTCATGTTCTTCTCCACCAGCCGGATAATGCAGTCATGATACTCCGATGTTCCGTTGCATACGGCTCTTGACTGTACTATCTGAAAAGATTTAAGATTCACTTCGATGGTTTCCACATGTTTTTCTCCGACTATGGCTGTCATGATCAGGCATTCACTGCGTCTGTAATACCTGTTGGCGTATACACAATGGTGCATGGCTTTGCCCTCCTTGTAGAACTGGGTTACGCTTTCAAGCGGACGGATGACTATGCCGTCGCCTTTGATTTCCATGCCGAAGAATCTTTCCATCCGGTTGTAGAATGATGCTATATCCTCCTTGAGCTGCTTTTCTTTTTGGATAGCCTTTATTCTGTCCCTTTCCCTTCTTTGCCTTGCCTCAATTTCATTTTTCTTTCTTAGTAATCTGTCGTGCTCGGCTTTTAAATTTTTGGGACATACGTATTTGGCGTTATGCAGATCCTTGTGGAAATAGGACAGCAGGCTTATATAGTCATTCCACATGCTTGCATCTCTGATTGTATAACGGTTGCGGTTGCAGATGTTGAAGGACGGTTTATATCGGAGTTGGTAATAGCCCGTTTTGTACATGTGCTTTAACATATCCGTCTGTCCGGTCTTGATACATAATTCCGCATCATTGCCACCTTTCAGAAGGTCTCGTACAAGTTTTGAGGGGGGTACATCGGGGAACCGTTTCCCGATTCCCCGCTTTCTCAATTCCGGGATTAGTTTCTTTCTTGGATATATCCATCCCCATATCGCATATAGGTCTCCACGATAATTCCAGCTGTAACTGCCGTATTCACCCTTTATGCTCAGTGGTTCCGAATATATCCATCCGCTGCTTCCCATATTCATCGGTTTTGCCATGATGGTGCGTTTCCCCTCGACGGTGATCCATTCCTGAACCACTTCAAAGAAAGCATAGTGAATATAATCCTGTCTGCTGTTCAAATCAAAATTCCTTTTTCTGACGTACTTGCAGCATAGTATATGCCTTATGATCTGGAACTCTCCGGCGGTCTGTAAGATGGACATGTACTTTTCTTCCTCGACTTTTCGTTTCCGGCTGATCTTTACGTCCAGTTTGTGGTGGCAGTACGGGCATTCGGTCGTATCACTGAGCAGGGTAGTCCCCAGCTCGCTATTGCTTGTGTCTATCCATGTTCCGCCGCACTCGGAACACCATAGCTCATCCTTGCACCTATATGCTTCGTGGGTGAATATATGTTCTTTCGCCCATTCTTTTTGTACTTCGGTAACGGCGGACAGTTTGCTGCTCAGTCCGGTTACACGTTTCTCAAGTTTCGTTCTCGGTTTCATGATTAGAACAAGCTCATTTGTTGTACATTATCATCCGCTTTCTTTCGGACGTTTTTCTTCCTGAGTGTCTGGTATTGTTCTTCCGCTAGCCGTGCGATTGCTCTGTCACGTGCCGCTTTCTTATCTTCCTCGGTGAGTTCCACAGGTTTGGCGGGGGATGATACGGACGCTTTCTCTCCGGCAGGCAGCCGGTTTATTTTGATATCGTCCTCATCATAGTAGTGCACTGCCATCCCGTAGACCTCCTCGTCTGAAATCGCTATGGCGTTACCACGCTTCCTGGCTTCACCCATGATATAACTACAGCATTCATCAATACTTTTCTTCTCATTCGCATATTTGGGGGCGAACAGTGAATCTTCTTCCGCCCGTTTGTCCAGATAGGCTTTGATTGCCTGTTTGAAACTGTCATTCTTTGCCATGATAAATTTGATTTTGAAGTGGTTGATTATATTAGTTATTTTCGATTGATTCTGATATTATAATCACAGAGAAACCTGCCGATATCATCACTCGCAATGTTGGGGGGTGGTGCATTATCTCCGTATATAGCCCGTATTGCATCCTCATTTCCCCCGTATGCCTTCCAATAGGTGTAGGCAGTATGGTTATTGGGAACGTTAGGAAAAAGTTCTGTGAAGGCGCTGAAATCGTTTTTAGCCTTTTCTTTGAGCTCCTGAATGTTTTTTACTCCCTCAATCATGGCGCACGCTGCATCTTCTATCCGGGTGAAACCTTTTTGGGATTGTTTCATGGCGGTTTCATTGGACAGTTTGACGTGCTCGTCTCTTCTATCCCTGCAAAAGTCCGATAGGGCTACCATAATGGACTGGTTGTTTATCCTGTTTCCCCAGACGAACTGTCCACGGCTCCCGTTTTTAAGCTGTGTGAAGAATATGCAAAGCTCGGCTAGATTGAGAAAATAATAGCTGGCCAATATGCTTAGCGCCGTTTCGGCAAGTTGTTGAGGTGCGATATCAATGCCTGCGTATCGGAGGATTGATTGCAGGTGCTCTGTGATAATCCTGACTGATGTGGCGTTGCCGAAGACAACATTGATGTCCGCAAGGGTGGGAATACCCTCAATCCTGATTGCTTGTGCTAATGTCAGGTTACAATTCAGCTGGGCTTGCGTGCCGGACCAGTTGTCAACCAATTGGGAGGCTGTTGATCCATTTCTCAAGGTCTGCTGGAGCGGTGTCAGTGTCTCCGGCTTTTTCCTGGATTGAGGTATCTGTCCTGGGGACATTATCACAGTGATCTGTTTTTGTAGGCTTGTTTCCATTTTGAAGTCTTTTTTCGATTATCCAAAGGTTAGCCCGGCTGTCCCATCGTTCAATTTTAGCCCCGTTGGTGTTTTTCCAGCTTAGCGCATCGAAGTGGTAGAAGAATATCTCCGCCTGCTGCTCCCAGTCCGGGAGCTTGTCACGGAAGTAATCTTTCACCTGTTCCAGGGTAGGGGCTATAAATTCGGTTTTTGGTTTTGAAGGCTTCTTTTTAGGTTTTTCCTGCTCGGGCTTAAATAACTCGCTAGAGTTATTATTATCTTTACTCTTAAGTCTTATATTAATGTTAGCCTTTTTACTTAAAGGTTTACTTAAGTCATTACTTAAGAGTTTACTTAAGGGTTTACTTAAATCATTTAAGTAATAAACGGGCGATTTCGCATTTTTCTTACCTGACTCAAACTGTAGTAAACCTTTTTGCTGTAATCTGTTCCTGACTTCAATTACGGTTGGTTCTGATATACCGGTTGCGAGGACGATTCGTCTGTTGGGACACTCAAACGGATTCTCCCAACCCCGACTATTGCACTCGTTCAAAAGGAAGAAGTACAAATAAACTTCGTTCGAGGAAAATGCTACACTCTGATGTGTCTTCCAAAATTGGTTTACGTAATCTATATAAGTCATTGTAGGTAAGAATTTACTTCGTTTATGAACTCCTGTAGTGAATGGCAGATAACATACTTGTTTTGGTATCTCTCTGCTTCTGTCTGCCACGTTCGTTGGTGCTCGCTCTGTGTACCCTTCGGTGTCTTCATCTCTATGCAGAGGGAAGCCCATCCCTTTTTGGGTATGAGCAGGATCAAATCTGCCACACCTCTCACTGCTCCTTCATACTTCATCCGTGCTCCTGTCTTGGCATCACGTTTGCCACCGTTAGGCACTGCAAAAAGCATACGTGCCAGTTTGGGATATTGTAACCGGAACCATACCAAACAATCATGTTGTATTTGGCTTTCTGATAATGGTGTTGTCTGTTTTCTCATATTCTTCCGTTGAATAGGTTCATTGCCATATCTACCACATTCTCCTTAACCACATCATCCGTCCCTGTCACTCCGTTGGCTATTCCTTTTTTGGCCTGAATGACATCATACATATATTTGTCGATAGTATCCTTTCCAAGATAGTAGTAACAGTTTACGTTGTTCTTCTGTCCGTTCCGATGCGCTCGGTCTTCTGCCTGCTCACAATCGGAGAAAGTCCATGGGAACTCGATAAACGCCACACGGCTGGAAGCTGTCAATGTAAGACCTGTACCTCCTGATTTGTAGTTAAGGATGATCAGCTTGCAAGAAGGGTCGTTTTGGAAGCGGTCTACCGCTGTCTGTTTTTGAGTAGCATTGTCTTCGCCTGTAACGGTGACAGCTTCAGGGAATATCTTCTTTAGTTCCTGTACTACTTCTTTCAGGTAAGCAAAGACTATCAGTTTCTCACCTCCGTCAATCACGTCATGGATGAATTCGGAAAAGACTTTGATTTTTCCCCTGGCTGATATGGCTTTCAATATTCCCATTTTCACCATTACCTCGCCTCTTAATGCCTTGGCCACCTTTTCATCGTCCGCATTCTTGTAAGTCCGGAGATACTGTATCAGGTCGGCTTCCGCTTTGTCGTATTCTTTGCGATTGGATATGTCCACCTCTATATATTGGCGTGACTTGTCCGGCAACTGAGTGAGTACCTTGGCCTTTTCGCGCCGGAAGAAGCAGGTCGATGATAACCTCCAGTTCAGTTCTTTCACATTGCTTGACTGTTTAGGTCCATCGCAGAACCTCTCTACGAAACACTTGTATCCTCCGAAATCCTCTAATCGTCCCATTATCTTGAGTTGTTGTATAAGGTCTGTATTGTTGTTCACTACTGGGGTTCCCGTCAGTTCCAAGATATATTCTTTGCCTTTACATATTCCTTCTACGAACTTGGATTGCTGGGTCTTGGTGGATTTGCACTTGTGTGATTCGTCAATGACTACGGATTTGAATAACGATATTCGCGGGTCAAACTCAATGGATTTCATGGTAAACCGTGCATCCTCCTTTACTTTAAGTACAAAAAACTTTTTCAGTGATTCATAATTTGTTATGAATATGTTGCAGCATTTAGTCTCAAAGAAACGGTGCCAGCTGGCTTTATTGCGATCATCCAGAATCATGGCATTTTTTCCGGCAAATTTCTTAAATTCACGTTGCCAGTTTATTTTCAATGCGGCCGGACAAATGACAAGGCACGGATACGCTTTTGCTATCGTAACCGTGCCTATTGCCTGTAATGTCTTTCCCAGTCCCGGTTGGTCCCCGAATATGCACCGCTTGTGCTGTAGCGCATAAGCGATGCCTTCTTTCTGATATTCGTACGGTTCCAACAGCAATCCGTGTGGAACCGTAAGTTTTGGAAGGTCGGGAATAGTATAGTCATTATACTCTCTTGTTGTCACTTTGTGCTGTACCCGGCTGCATATCTTTGTCTGTACCGCCCAATCTGCCATCATCCTCACGTATTCCTTATCTTGTAGAGATACCTTCCAAGCTTTTTCGTCAGCGATATAGGCTGCCCGGATATTCTGTTTTACACTTGGAATCCGTTTGACTAGCTCCACTAATCTTGGATGATATGGGAAGGCTAGTTTGAAGCAGTTGGGGGTAGTAGTTACGCAAAATGGGGACGGCGGTATCATGATGCAAGTTGTTTGACTTTACGTGGTTTACGTGATTTAATTTTCTTTCCGTTCATTATTATGTCAACCCCTGCATCATTCATAGCCTGCTGGAATTCCGCAACCTCTTGATTGAAGTCTGTACCGGCTTCTGGAATGGCGTCCGGTTGTACGTCTGCGTTCGCCGTGTCTTCCTCAAACGGAAGTTCCTGTTGTACAATTCGCCATTTTTTGTTGAACAGATACTCTTTGACTTCGAACTCACAGGATTGGATTTCCTGCTCCAGCTCGAAGGCATTGATATACGATTCATTCTCATTATTGAACATGGTGAACGGAGCGCATAGGTTCAGAACTTTTCCTGTTTTGAGAAAACGTTTGGCTATCAGAGTAACCCCTTCATTATCTCCATCTCCGCCAATGGAATACCCTGTAACGTCAAGCACCTGTCCTATGATATCAGGCACTTCATCTACTGATTCTATACCGTCCACTTCTTTCTGTTCTGTAAGCAAAGCGGCGTGGGGATTCAGCTTGCTGAACGCATTGATAAGGTCTGATGTTACCAGGTTCTTGCCTTCTACGGTGGTTGTACCATTCTCATCCTTGTAGGTGGCCACCAAGGTACTGTCCTTGGTGATTTTAGCTTTTATGATCTTCATTATCTTCTATATTTATATTCGTTGACAAATTCGTTATAATAACGGTCTTCCGGAAGGGGAAGTGTTATTCCCAGTTCCGTGGCTGCATCTGCTTTGACCTTATTCAAAAAGTCCGTCATTTGCAGTGTGTTCAGTTTCGATGTGCTTCCGGCTATGACCGTTTCTTTTCCTTTGATAATGGTTGTCCTTCGTAGATATAGGTTGCAGTAATAATCGTGTACGTCCTGTTTGTCCGTTCCTGTTTCCTGTTCGATACAGGTAAACCAAAGCCACATTAGGGCGTTTTGACTTAATGTGCGCGGCTCTGTGTAACGTTCGATAATTAACCTGTAACGACCGTTACGGAGCTGCGAGCACATGAAATCAAAGGACTTGTTCAGTGTTACCACACCTTTTTCTTTTATAAGGATAGCTTCTTGTGCCATTATTCCAGTCCGAAAATCTTCTTGTCCGTGATAGATTCTCTATTAGCTTCCAAAAACTCTATGAAATGTTCTACGTGTGCCGTGAGCAGTTTCACTGTCTGTTCGTGATTGTAAGTATAATATTCCGGATATTGCGTACCACTGATAAGCGGTGTGCGGCTGGTACCGCCTTTCAGTGCATAAGCCGTAAACTCAAATGCCTTTATGCTTTCCATCTGACCGGAAGCAATTAGGCAATAAGGGTAGACATGGCGCTGCCACCCGTGGGCGTATTTGCCGAACTCGTATTTAGATGTGGATTTTATGTCATAAACAACATCCTTTCGGAGTTCGTCGATAAATCCGTATAACTCCACATTTCCGTACTGGGTAGGAAGAATGGCGGATACATAGACCTGACTTAATGAGCCTTTGAAATACTCTGCCTGTTCTATACACCATTGTCTGTCAAAAAGGAAATGCCGTGCAGGTGCGATATCCGTTGCTGGAAAAGCTACTTGTATGGTATTGGTTTCCTTATCGCCAATGATGGAGTAGGGGGAACGCTCTGTCGGCACGTGATTTTCGCAATGGACATAGCAGTCAATGATAGCATTGAAGGCTGTTCCCTTGTCGGCTGCTTCACTCTCAAACGGTACACGGTTGATAGCATCCAGAAGGTCTTGCTTCAGGCTCTCTTCGATTTCTTCCGGAGAGCGTTTATACTCTCCGGTTTCATTATCAATGTTCCAGAAGTTTTCCACTTCTTCATCAGCTCTCAGATACTTGTCGAATTTGTCAAGTAATGAGGGATAGATTCTATAACTAGGCTGCTTCATATATTTTTTTGACTTTGTCGAATTTCAATCCTAATTCCTTGCATCTTTTATTCAGTAGCATACCTGCTTGTAATTTGCTGTCGAAGATATGCTGCAGGCTCTCCAGTGATTGTTTCACTTCGTTGGCCGTGTCCGCATCCGCTACCATGGCTATCTGTTCCTTGATAACTTCCATAAGACCTTCATATTCGGAGGACAGTTCTGCCTGTTTTTCCTGATAGGTCTGATAAGTGTTTACAATCTTTGTCATAAAGTCGTTCGGTCCGGTGATTGTACCTTCTGCATTAATGATAACTGGTATCTTTATGCGTGCCGGAAGATTGCAGGTATTCTTACCGTAGAATTTCTCGCACGGATCAAAAGAGATGGTTCTGTCCTTACCTATGGCTTCCATATAGCCTACAAGATCAAGTTCTTTAATCAGGTCACCGGCAGAAGAACCTCCGATTTCCGGGCGTATCTGTTTGTCTTCTCCGTTCTTTTCCTCGCGTTCATGGGCTACGAATATTACTGATTTACCCATTAGTGTGACTTGGTTTACGAAGTTGATGAACATATTCTTTCGTACTCCATATCCTTGCAGGGACAGTGTGCCATCCGCTTTCTTCATTTTGGGATTGTTTTTCATTATATATTTATCCATGAAGGATAACATTTTTCCTGCCGTATCAATAACGATGGTCTTGTATTCGGCAATTTCTCCGCTCGTAAGAACTTCATCCACCTCTTCCCATTTGGAAATTTGTACGGTGTCTACACGGTGGGCTGCATTCACACGGTGAACGCCACCGTCAAAGTCCAGGAGTAGTGGCTGGGGAGAGCTTAACGCCAGTGTGGTCTTTCCCATACCAGGTTGTCCGTAGATTAATGCCGACAGGGCATTCTTAACTGTCAGTTCGTTAGGTTTTTTGATAAGTCCCATAATCAATAATTTTTAGTGGTTAATAAATGAGTTAAAAAAAATAGTTCCCGGATAGTCGGCCAGGACACACCGGGATAAATAAGGATATAGAATATAACATATAAAGAGGGCTCTCACCTCACGCTGTCCTTTCCAGCGGCTTTGGGTTAAATTATTATCTAACAAATTGCTCTCTGCTTCACTGCCTTGAAGTCTCTAACATGGCTACGTTTATAAGGGTGTACGGCTCCCTCTCTTTGGGTGTGGGTAATACAGGATTCGAACCTGTATCTGTATTCCTCCTGAAAACAATCACAAACCGTCTGAACGTAAAGAAAAAAGTGAATACCGCTTTTCCATTAAGCTAATTACCCGTGTGGCTTATGCCACTTTCTTTTTTAATTTTCTAGGCTTCCTTGGCATTTTGACCTGTGCATAACGCAGGACATCACTGGCATTGCAGAACCATTTCCCGTTTTGTGCGCATGTAGGCTTGTCGGAACGTATTTTGTTTTCTTCGATCAGTCTGATAAGCCTTCCTATGCCTCCAACTATTTTGGCCGCCTCTCTTTTACCGAATGTATGAGTGTCCATGATGGCTAGGATGTCTGCTAGCCGTGCTTCTGCCGTTCCATCAAATAAGATGGATGTCCGTAGTTGGTTGTTAACTGTATAGTTCATAATCTGAATCTGTTTTTGTTCGTCTTGTTCTTGATACTTGGGTGGTTCTTGTCTTTGCTCTGCTCCTGCATTGTCTCATGTCGGGATGAAAATCCAATGCGGCAATGACAAGGAACAGGATGGAGAAGAATAGCTCAAGCCCGTGTTTACGTATCTCTTTTATATCGAAGTTGATCTTCATGCGCTCACAGAACATGTATAATACAAGCTCGGTATCTTTAGAAATACCCAGCTTTTTGTATATATCCCGCTTCTGTGCTTTGATGGTCCATTCCGAGCGTTGCAGACTGTCGGCCACTTCCTTGTCGGCCAAACCCTTGCAATATTGTTCGGCGACAAGATGCTCGCGCTCTGATAGCGTAATCATGAAACACGCTGGATTTTGAACTCTCCGCGCTTGCGGTCAACCTCTCCTGTTCGTTTCCAATCGGCATTTTCTACACACATCTCCAATCTTAGTCTGGAAATGGTTGTGTTAACGGAAGATATCGCACGCACAGGGAACACAACGATATCACCTACCTTCATCGCTCTCAATGTGGCCGCCCAATTTTCTGTTACTTTTACCATATTACTTCAATTTAGCGAGTTTAACAATGTTGTCTAGAGCATTAATGCTGCTTTCGTGTCGTGCCTGTAGGCGGGTGAACGAATCGAACCACATGTCGCTCTGTTCCTTGACTTCTTTAAGGTCTTGTTCCAGTTCTTGTACACGTCTTACAAGGTCTTCGTGTGTCATGCTTTGTAACTCTTCTACTGTTGTCATAGCTTTATTTTTTTTGATTTTCAATATTGTCAAGTTCGTTGCTTATCACTAATGATGTTACCGCGAAGGCGGCGGATGCTATCCAGAACCATACGCCCATATCGCACATGGTAATAAGAGGCGCGTGATACTGTAATATTGACTGATTGGTTTCCCACCGGAGTTGTCAGCTACTGTTCTTCACTGCATAACCGTTCGGGGCATGATCGCCCTTACTTCGCCCGGCTGCTTGCATCGACCTTGTTACAGGCTGCTTGCTTCGACCGTTAGTTCTCGCGTCCTCTATGCTGGGATTGAGGGTAAGCGCCAGTATCGCTTTCTGGAACGGATTGCTAAGGGCAATCACTCCATGTAGTTCCTGCCATACCTTTTACGGATTGTTTCCGGTATCGAGACCGGACAGGATAATCCTGATTAATGTCCTTATTAATCTCCGCAGTACTGGGAACCTAAATATCCACGGCTGTTGGAGTTGTAGCAGTCTGACCATTCGGCTTTGAAAGTGACTTTTTCTGCTTTGACCGGAGTGAACACCTTGTTATTTCTTTCTTCCTGTTGTCTTGCCAGCTCTTCCTGCATTGTAACATTCAGTTTTGCCAGTTTCCATGTTGATTTCAGAACTTCACCGAAGGTCTTGCCTTGTTTCTTGCCTACATACTTGTAAGTTCTGTGGGCATCTCTCATAATCTGTCGTAAATCGAATCTTTTCATTGTCTTACCTCTTTTTAGTTATTACTTTTATTTGGTTATCTCACTCAAACTTGCTTTCTTTGTTTATTGTTATTGTTTGATGTTGCAAATATAAGTATTAATACTATTATTACTACTATTATTGCAATAAATAATACTTGTATTTAATATTTATTAATAATATGTTCGATTTAAAGAGATTCAGAAAGGAAAATGGGAGAATAACCCAAATGGCTATGGCTGAAATGTTCAACTGCACCCAAGGAAATATCTATGCAATAGAAGCATCTGGTAGGGATTTAACGGATGAACAACTGAACATTCTAAAATCCAAGTTTGGGGATGAAGTGGTATCGAAATACATCATCAATTTAACCTTGGACAAAGACAATCCTAAAACCTTTAAAGAAGCGACACATGATTTCTTTAATAAAAGGGAAGAAAGTTTGTTGGCAATTATTGAGTCTCAGCAACGTACCATCGAGAACCTTTCCAAAACCCTTGAAACCCTATCGAAGCGATGATTATGTCTCAGAGCGATGCCATAACCGATAATGATTTAGATTTCTTTCTCACCATCATAAGCATGTTCTGTGAATATAACCACACCATGCACTATTCAGACCGTGTGTTCGCTGATATAACGGACAACCCCGGCAGAACGAAACGGATTATCCTAAAACTGGCAGAGGAAGGATATATCAAGGCTGTACCCCATACGAATTTGCCATACAGGTTTACTATTGATATGACACCCAAAGGGACGGAATTTCAAAAGGAAGGCGGATATGCCTACAAAAAGCGGAAAGACCGCAACAAGGATATCCGCATTTCCGCCAAGAAAATCATTTATTACTTGGTCTCCGCTTTATTGGGCGCGCTTGCTAATCACCTATTTAGCGAATAGGTGTCCAATGATTGCACCAAGCATCGCAATTATTATGTGTAATGCTATGCGTATAGTCTGGTACTGATCTTCATCCATATTTATTCTGGTTTTTAAAGTTAATACTATATATTTTGCAACATCAATAAATCAAAGAACACAGAGTTTACCTCTTTTTAGTTAGTCAATATTTTTGCACTTCCGAACTATTTTTCGTTCCTTTGTGCTGTTGTTTATTGTTTGATGTTGCAAAGATACAGAAATATTTTCTGTAACAAACAAAATCACAGAAAATAAATCTGTGATTAACTTTAATTATCATTTATGGAATTGAAAGATTTTATAAAATCAGTTCTTTTTGATGTTACAGAAGCAGTGAAAGAATGTCAAGAAGAACTGAAAAATGGAGCAATCATATCACCTAGCAATCGTTCTGCAGAGGAAAAGGTAAGAGCGGTTAGTGGGGATTTGAAGATTTCCTATATAGATTTTGAAGTGGCTGTTTCAGCATCTTCTGAGAATTTAAACAATGGAGAAAAAACAGGAGGGGTAGAGGTAAGTGGTTCTGTAATAGGAGTTCGTTTTGGTGGAAAATTTGGAGGAAAATCAGTTAGTGAGGAAAATAAACAGGTTAATGAGAATGTCTCTAAAATTAAATTTTCAATACCTGTTATTTACCCTACGCAGCCAGTGAAAGAACGAAATACTAGGGCTAGAGCTTTTCTTCCATGACTTTGATAATCGCTTTAAGATCCTCGTAAGCATCATTGACGGCATCCTGAGGCTTGTCGCTGTGTTTGAGATAAATGAAATAAATTCTCATGAATAAGCGTCTGTGATACCAAAGTTTGATTCGTTTAAACATAGCAATATAGGTTTTAAAATTCAGTGCAAATATACAGAAAATAAATCAGTATGACAACAAAGCAGAGATTAATATCATTTTTGGCTTATCTAAAAATTAGTCAAGGTAAGTTCGAGAAAAAAGTAGGATTGTCTACCGGGTTCGTGAATAATGTGGGTGATAGCATACGTACCGCATCTTTAGATAAGATAAAGTCTGTTTATCCAGAGTTGAACACTGCATGGTTGTTGACAGGGGTTGGAGATATGTTAGATAGTGAAAAAAACAGTCTGTTCTTAAATAGTCTTAGAAGAAAAGAAAATGAAGAATCTTTTGATAAGAAAGATATAGAATATACAAAGGGTTTCACCACATATCTTCTTCCCATGTCAGCTATGGGAGGAACGCTTACGGGTTTTGCGGCTCCAGGCGCAATGCTCCAAAATTGTGAGGCTATAATTTCACCCATTGAAGATGTAGACTTTGCCATTACAGTATATGGAGATAGTATGGCACCTGAATACCCCTCAGGTTCCCGTATTTTGATAAAGAAGATAAACCCCAATATTTTTATAGACTGGGGTAAAACATACGTTTTGGACACTGCAAATGGGGTTATAGTAAAGGAACTCCATGAATGCAAGGGTAAGGAAGGTTATGTGAAATGCCATTCGGTTAACCCGGACCCGAAATTCTCGGACTTTGACGTTCCTTTGTCAGAGGTGTACGGCGTATATCGAGTACTTATGTGTATGTCGGCAAAATAAGAAAAATATGCTCAACTGGAAAAATCTGAACGGAAAGAAATATCTTCATTTTGTTCCGGATGAAGAATGCACATGTATATATGTAAATGTTCCTATACGCGCTATCTTATATGAAGGATATAAGACATGCTTGATTAGCTCAGGAGACTTCATCATTTTAAAGCCGATTGGTCAAAAATCTTTTTCACTAAAGTCTGAATATTCAGGCGTCTTGACTTATATGGCTAAAGAATGGGAGATGCATGGAGTGCTATTTTCTGATACTGAATCTGATTTATTGTATATTGATACGTCTGAATCTAGTATTATGGAGTATAAAAAATGGATTGATGAGTTGGAAAACAGGAGAGCAATAAATAAAATAAAAGAGAAGCTTCTTGCAAAGAAACGAAAGCAAGACTTAGAAAAGGCTGCACTGCAAGAGTTAATGGATGAGGGAGAAATCTTTCCGGAAGCAAATAAGCGACCTCCTATACCTAAAGAAGTCGTTGATGTAGTTTGGAGAAGGAATGGAGGAAAATGTGTTTATTGCGGTTCTACTGAAAACCTGCAGCTTGACCATATTATTCCCTTTTCCAAAGGTGGTGCGACTACAGTGGAGAATCTTCAATTATTATGTCAAAAATGTAATTTGCAAAAATCAAATAAAATAGGATAATGATGAAAGAATATATAGCTATATTTGAATATAATGGAGAAATACAGAATCTAGAATTTGTGTCTAATTCAAACTCTCAAGAAAAACTAAATTCTGAAGCAAGAATGTATGTAAATGACTATCTTCTAACAAAATATGGAACTGTTACATATCATTTTATAAGAGTTATTCCTAAATAAGAACCATTTTAAACACAATGTTTATATAAGCTAAAGATGAAAGTCAATATTAAAGTTAGAGATAATTATAAAAGCTATTGCTCCTTAATAGATGAAGAGAAAATTTTGTTAAATAACAAAATCGTTCTTGACGAAAAGAAAAATAGCAGACCGGATTATAAAGAAAAAAATACTCCTACTTATAGCGATGTCTTACCAAATGATATAATTTTTACCATACAACAAAAAGAAACTGAAGAAAAAGATTTTAAATTCATTTTACGCTGTGTTCCTTTTTGTGAAAGACCTTTTTTTAGATATGATTCTACGGGACCTTCTCATAGGAATTCCAATTTGCCTATTCCTATAGAGGAACAACAAGTTCCAACTCCTCATTTTCATCGGTTCGTAGCTGATGGAAAGGAGATAGCTTACAAGACAAAGGTGCTGTTGGATGAAAAGCAATCAAAAGTTTTGGAAGATATTTCTATGTGTGTTTTGCATTTTATGCAGGAGGCCAATATAAAATTTGAAAATTTTGATTTAATTTCGACCCCAGGTGTTCTTCCTTTTAAAATGGAAGAAAATATTGATCCTTTAGAAAATGTACAATTTGATATTGAATAATCATGGAAGATATAATAAAGATTATAATAGCGTCATTTAGTTCTTTGTGGAAAGTGAAAAAATATGGAAAGACCATAGAAATAATAACGCCTTTCTTTACCACAAATGATTGCTTTGTTTCTGTTTTTCTAACAGAAAGAGAGGGCTATTACATTATTACTGATGGTGGTTGGATTAGTGAAAATTACTATAATAATTTTTTCGATAGTGATGATGAGTCTTATTTAAGACTGTTCACTTATTATAAGGAACAATATTCTATACGTGAGACGGAATCAAACAATAAAATTTATTATTATAAAACTACAATGAAAAAAGAATTAGTACCAAATTTGGTTCTTGAGGTGTCTAATTTTATTTCAACCGTGGTAAGTTCTTCTTTTATAAAATTTCAAGATGATAAGGATAAGGATTTGCAAAAGAGATTCCGTACGCAGGTGAGTAACTTTCTTACAGCTGGGTTTGATAAGAAGGAATTGTCGTTTAATGGGTTTATTGATGAGAGGTATAAGGATATAAAATTTAGCTGTTTAAAAGTTACATTGTTTAATTATGTAACTGGTACTACTGAATTTTATTTTCGTGGTAGTATTGGACGTTCTAATATGAATTTCCAGTTAATAAATAGGACAATGCTAAAAAAGCAGATACATAGGCGTGTGACGGTTGTGAATGATCAAGCTTCAGGATATAAAATTGAAAAATTGAAACAATATCTTGACTTGATATCGGATGAAGCGGAGTCTGTAGTCGTTAATTGGACTAATAGAAAAAAACTATTAGAATTATAATGGGATGATGATTGTTTAATACGAAAAAACGTTAGACAATGTAATAATGAAGTCGGTGATACTAGTGTGGGGAGCTTTAGCTTTTATGCCAAGAATGCAATCTACAAAGATCAAATAAAATAGGATAAACTTATAATTAAATTTAAGATGAAAATACATCATTATACTTCTATTGAAACATTAGAAATGATTCTTAAGAACAAAAGTATAAAGTTTAATCGTTTGGATCAAGTGGATGATAAAGCAGAATATAAATATGACTCAACGGTTTATGATACGAATATAAAATTAGGTAAATATACTTTTGTGAGTTGTTGGACTAAGTCGGAAATGGAAAATATTGATTTATGGAATCGATACGGGAAAGGGAATAAAGGTGTAAGGATAAGTTTGGATGAGGATATGTTTGAAACTTACGATGTGGGAACTGTTAATAGATCATTTTATAATAATAGGGAATATTGTTTTGAAAATTTTGTAGTCAGTTCTTATATTAATAAAGTCGGTCTTGTTGATGTGAAATATGAACAAAATATTGAGCTATATTATAAAGAAGCTATCAAATGCTTTGATCAAGGAGTTGCGTTTAAACATGATAATATTGGCATTTATAAGAAAAGGGAATGGGGATTACAGAATGAAAGCCGTTTCATTATTCATGCACAACCGTTTGAACCGGCTTTAATGAGCAATCATCCTTTGAGCTTTCCGTTGGCTCTTGGTACTGCTTATAGAAATGGAATGGAGCTGAGTAGAACAGCCCTTTATATTCCATTAAAGCAGGAAGTTTTAGAGCATTTAGAAATAACAATGGGACCTGGAACAACTGATGAAGATCGGAAAAAGGTTGAAAAGATATTGAAAGATTGTAATATTAAAGCAGAAATCAAAGATAGTGCATTAAAGGGGGATTTATAATATGACTATTCTGGAAAATGTTAGATTATGCTTGGCTAGGTATAGTAGTTCAGTTTATTGACGAAAACAAGAAAGATGTGAAACATGTTATTGAAAGCCTTGATGATATTTATAACTATGAGGATGAATTCTTTAAGGCGATGGGGAATAGGGTTCTAGAAGATTAATTAGATAGTAGCTGCAATGTGAATAATTGGAGTTTTATTATATATGGTTCAAAGCATATATGACTGTTCGTGTCAGTGGAAAAATCAAAAACACTGTAGGCTTTCACCTTCATGCAAAGGGTGGGGATGTCGATTTCTGTCTACGCCCATTGAAGAGATTCCAGCAACAATCCAGGAGAAAGCAAAGCTCTTTTCCAAAGTGTACCGGGAAGCGAAGCAAAAGGGAGTGCTGGAATGCCCACACTACCGATCAATTTTCATAGATGAGGTGCTGGCCAATTTGCCGAAGGGTGAAGTGTGTTAAATAAATGGTTTATGTTATTGTTTATTGTTTGATTTTCGTATATTTGCAATAAATCTTAATTTGAATGGGAAGTTGGAGTGAACAACAGGAAGTAAAGAAAGAAGTCAAGGAAAAGGACAAGGTAAGACGGGAAAAACTTGCCGGGTTGTTTTTTGATTTAGCAAAACTTTCATTTGCCGGACTTGTTGTAGGTGGAATAGTTTCCATGAAGCCTGATGTAGATATAACTCTTGACATATACAGGGTTATTATAGGTGGAATCTCTACCATCATTTTTATTAGAATAGGAAATACAATTTTAAAATAAAGTGGATTATGGACATGTTAAGTTTAGTATATACAATAAGTGCTGTTGTAGGTGGTGGATTTTTGGTGTGGCTTAACACAAAATCCGGGAAAAAATGGCTCGCAAATCTATAGTGTACTTCTCATTGGAAATTGAGGGTATTATGGATGCATTAGGTTTTAGTCTGGCAACAAAAAGTGGTTGGCTGGTCTGTGCTCTCTGATGCCTTACAATTTTGGTTAATGTATGAAAAGGAAATCCCTTGAATGTTTATGGTCGTTCAATTATAGTAGTGAGTTGAACGGCTTTTTAGTATTTGGACGTTAGAACAGGGAAAATAATGAATAAAATAAAATAGAAAATCAAGATGATTTTTACTAAAACGAATCTTGGAGGATTTTGAATGGGTAGATAACCTTCTGCTTGTCAGTATAGTAAGCGCAGATCAGAGTTCATACTGGCAGTCTAAAGGTGGCGAGTTCGAGTCTCGCATGCTCCACTTTTTTAATGATAAAATGAAGGTCTGCGAAGCAGGCCTTTTTTAATTTAAAGACTATAGATATGTTAATTTATAATACAACTTATCAAACAGGCATTGACGATGCGCGTAATTTTGTCATTTGGCTTAGTGAAAGCTATATTCCCGAAGTGGAAAAGACGGGAATATTGCAAAATCCCCGTCTTACGCACATCCTTAGTCACAAAGAGCAGGATTCAGAATGTTTTTCATTGCAATGGGAGGTGGAAGATACAGCGGCCTTGCATCGTTGGCATACTCAGCAAGGGATGCATCTGAATGAGGAAATGATGAAGATATTTAAAGATAAGGTGGTTGGCTTTCCCACTTTGATGGAGGTGATTAAGTGATTCAGCCGGTAAAAGAGAAAATCATTCTGGGTATAGATCCTGGAACAACCATAATGGGGTATGGCCTGCTGAAAGTAGTAGGTACTAAACCGCAGGTAATGACTATGGGGGTCATTGATCTTCGTAAATATGGTGACCATTATTTAAAACTGCGCCGTATTTTTGAACGGGTGGTTGGTATAATAGAAGCTTATTTACCTGATGAGTTAGCTATTGAGGCGCCTTTTTTTGGAAAAAATGTGCAGTCGATGTTAAAATTAGGGAGGGCACAGGGAGTGGCTATGGCTGCTGCTTTGAGCCGTGATATTCCTATAACAGAATATGCGCCGTTGAAGATAAAGATGGCGATAACCGGTAATGGGCAAGCCAGCAAGGAACAGGTCGCTGATATGTTGAAAAGGATGTTACATATACCGGAGAGTGATATGCTGCCTTTTATGGATGCAACAGATGGGTTGGCGGCTGCTTATTGTCATTATTTACAAATGGGCAGACCGACATTGACTAAAGAATATTCCGGCTGGAAAGATTTTATAAATAAGAATCCTGATAAAATAAAAAGATAAGATTATGAATGTGAGACATGTTATTTGGGCATCAATTGTTTCTACTACTATTAGTTGTCAGTCTGTGAAAAAAGAATATAATTCGTTTGATGAATATCCTGTCCGTGAAGATGCGCTGACTGAAATGGAGTACTCGCCTGCCGAAACCAAGTTTTCACTTTGGGCTCCTACAGCGGAAGAGGTGCGTGTCCTTTTATTTGAATCGGGTAATGAAGGTTCAGCTTCTAATACTTTTCCAATGGAGATGGGAGAGAATGGTACTTGGAATATTTCAATAAAAGAGGATCTGAAGGGTAAATTCTATACCTTTAATGTGAAGGTAAACGGGAAATGGTTAGGAGACACTCCGGGAATTATGGCAAAAGCCGTAGGGGTAAATGGTAAGCGGGCAGCTGTGCTTGATCTTCGTTCTACAGATCCGGAAGGATGGGAGAACGATGTGCGTCCTCCTTTGAAGAATTATGCTGATATTACGGTTTATGAGATGCATCATCGCGATTTCTCTTTGGATTCTGTTTCCGGAATTCAAAATAAAGGCAAGTTCCTGGCTTTGACGGAGCAGGGTACTACCAGTTCTTCAGGCGAGAAGACAGGTATTGACCATCTGAAAGAATTGGAAATTACCCACGTGCACTTATTGCCGTCGTATGATTATGCCTCGGTGGATGAAACAAAACTGGACAAGGCCCAATATAATTGGGGGTATGATCCGCAAAATTACAATGTGCCTGACGGTTCTTATTCTACAGATCCTTATAAACCCGATGTCCGTATCAGGGAATTCAAACAAATGGTACAAGCTTTACATAAGGCGGGAATCAGAGTGGTGCTTGATGTGGTGTATAATCACACCTTCAATACAGACGAAAGCAATTTCGAACGTACGGTTCCCGGTTATTTCTATCGCCAGACGAAGGACGGGCAATGGGCAAATGGTTCGGGATGTGGAAATGAAACGGCAAGCGACCGCGCCATGATGCGTAAATATATGATAGAATCTATTTTATATTGGATTAATGAATATCACATAGACGGCTTTCGTTTTGACTTGATGGGGATACATGATATTGAAACCATGAATGAGATACGTGCGGCTATTGATAAAATAGATCCGTCTATTTTTATGTATGGTGAAGGATGGGCTGCCAGTTCTCCTCAATTAGAGGCAGACAGACTGGCGATGAAAGCCAATGTGGAAAAGATGCCCCGTATCGCCGCTTTCTCAGATGAAATGCGTGATGGATTGCGAGGTGGTTGGGATGATGATACTAAAGGAGCTTTTCTAGTAGGGGAGCCAGGACACGAAATGAGTATCAAATTTGGAATTGTGGGAGCTATCGAACATCCGCAGGTTATAAGTGATTCTGTGAATTATAGTAAGAAACCTTGGGCTTTACAACCTACCCAGATGATAAGTTATGTAAGTTGCCACGATGACATGTGCCTTGCCGACCGTCTGAAAGCTACCATGCCGGATGCTTCGGTAGAGGAACTGGCGGCTTTGCAGAAGTTAGCGGAAACATTTGTCTTTACTTCACAAGGAGTACCGTTTATATTTGCAGGGGATGAGATGATGCGTGACAAGAAAGGAGTTCATAATTCTTATAATAGTCCTGACAGTATTAATACGATAGATTGGAAAAATAAGACCGCACACAAAGATGTGTTCGAATATGTGAAAGGTTTAATAGCTATGCGTAAAGCACATCCCGCTTTTCGTATGGGGGATGCCGATATGGTACGTAGGCAATTGGAGTTTTTACCTGTAGAAAATACGAATGTGGTTGCCTTTATCTTGAAAGACAATGCAAATGGTGACTCATGGAAAAATATCATCGTGGCTTTGAACAGCCGTGCAGAGCCTGTCAAGCTGGACATTCCGTCGGGTAAATACACTGTAATCTGTAAGGATGGTAAAATAAACATGAAAGGCTTGGGACAGGTTTCAGGTGATGAGCTTATGGTACCGGCACGTTCTGCCATGATTATACATCAATAGAAGGCTCAAAGAAGATTAATAAAGACTTTGTCATACAGACTAAAACACATAATACGAATGGAAAAGACATGGAGATGGTTTGGGAAGAAAGATAAGATAACGCTTCCCATGCTTAGGCAAATCGGGGTGGAAGGAATCGTGACCGCCCTTCACGATGTACCTAACGGTGAAATCTGGGCTTTGGAAGCTATCAAAAGTTTAAAAGATTACATTGAATCTCACCAATTGCGCTGGTCGGTGGTAGAAAGCCTGCCGGTAAGTGAAGCTATCAAATATGCCGGTCCTGAACGGGATCAATTGATAGAAAACTACAAAGTAAGCCTTGCCAACCTAGGTAAAGCGGGTATCAAGACCGTATGCTATAACTTCATGCCTGTCATTGATTGGATACGTACCGATTTGGAACATCCTTGGGAGGACGGAACCAGTTCTTTGTACTTTGACAAGATCCGGTTCGCCTATTTTGACTGTATGATTCTTCAGCGTGAAGGGGCGGAGAAAGACTATACCGATTTGGAATTACAACAGGTGCGTGAATTGGATAAGACTATAACCGAAGCCGAGAAAAACGAATTGGTCGATACCATTATAGTCAAGACGCAGGGATTTGTAAATGGTAATATAAAGGAGGGAGACCGGCATCCGGTAACCATATTCCGCCGTCTTTTGTCTTTGTATGATGGGATAGACCGTGATGCCCTGCGTGAAAACTTACGTTATTTCTTGCAGGCTGTCATGCCGGTGTGTGATGAGTACGGTATAAATATGTGCATCCATCCGGACGATCCCCCTTTCCAGGTATTGGGCTTGCCGCGTATTGTGACCGGTGAGGAAGATATCAACTGGCTTCTCCATGCGGTTGATAACCCGCATAACGGGCTGACATTCTGTGCCGGTTCGCTCAGCGCCGGATTGCATAACAACGTACCTTTGTTGGCACGTATGTTTGCACACCGCACTCATTTTGTACATTTGCGCAGTACCAATGCGTTTCCCAACGGGAATTTTATAGAAGCATCTCATTTGGGAGGGCGTGCTCATGTGATAGAGTTGATCCGTATTTTTGAGAAAGAACGTCCGGGTGTCCCGATGCGTGTGGATCATGGGCGCATGATGCTGGATGATGCCGGCAAAGGATACAACCCGGGTTATTCGTTTCATGGCCGTATGATGGCCTTGGCTCAGATAGAAGGCATGATGGCGGTTATCAACGAGGAATCAAAACTTAAATCCTAGATTGACGTACATACTCACTTTATTGGCTCGGTTTGCATAGTTTAGTGATGCCTCTAAGGGTCCGAACATACTATCCAAACCGTAGCCTATACCACAGCCGAACATGGTATCCTGTTCCAACAGGTACCTCAGCTTGCTTGCACTCAGCGCATAATTTCCCGTTAGCGTCAGATAATGCATACTTCCCATCCGTTGGCGGAATTTCATGCTTCCTATCAGTAACGCATTCTTTGTTAATTCCACATTGTTTATCCCGACAAATGGTAGTTGCTGTTGCAGGAAACGTCCTTGCACATCCCCCCCCATCGCATTGAGTTTGGAGTAAGGAATATCTTTCCCTATCAGAAAACGTCCGTATATGGCAGGCAGTATGGAGAATCTGCGTGTAACGGGAATCACTCCCTGGCAATAGCCTTTTATGGCAGAGAAAGGAGCGTGGTCGTCATATTTGGTGAAATTATCCGTATAAAGTGCATAGGACGCTCGTGCTGATATGCCTTTGGTAGGGAAATATGCCTTGTCGAAAGTTTCGTAATGCATTTGTGCGAAATAGCTGAAGAAGTGTTCTGTTCCTACGTCAAAACCTTGGTTCCCTTCCTGGTATAGGAATTTGTCGTAGTCATATAATTCATACCTCAGCCCCACGGCAAAGCGTATGTTTTTGTACCAAACATCCGAAAAGGATAATTCTCCCAAATGATAGCGGTAGGTAGAGTTATGTGATTTATCTCCATGATGGTAAAAGTTTATATCATTGTATTGGAACATATATGCCAGTCCGATGTTCTTCAATGGAGCCGGTTCGAATCCATAATCTATGCGGGCGGCATAACGTTTGCCCAATCGTCCTGTCAGTGACAGCGTAGTGGGTACTTTTCCCCGGAAATTACTGGTGACATTAATGAGCAGACTGGCTGTTTCTTCCGAATCAAAACGGATTCCTACGTTCAGCTTATTCTCATATTTCTTGCTTAAAAGAAAATGCAGGTTATAACCTCCGCCGGGGGCTTCGGGCAGATTGTAAGTGGCGCTGGAATATTCCAGATTGGAGCATAGTATGGCTGTTGCTTCTTCTATGCGGCGAAGGCTTATTTCGGAGTCTTCTTTCAAATCACAGCGCTTCAACAGCCACCGTTTGTCTTTTTCGTCCAATCCGTCAAAGGTGATTTCTTTTATATACACTTTGCGGTTGGGGAGTACGGATAGCTGGGAAGGGGTTTCGGCATATAGGTACTGTCCAGCCCCAGTTCCTGCTTCAGCTTTATCAAGGAGTTTTTGTGCCAATGCCGCTTCTTCTCCCCGACGAATCAGTGTGTCCACCGCACTGGGGTGAAACTGGCGGCAGAATACCCTCCACATCCACCTTTATATATGTATCGGTTTCTTTCAGATTCTTTTTATAAAGTTCCAGTCCCATTAAATTGATGAGTTGCCCCAAGATACTGCCGGTGCTATTCAGTTCGTTGGCGGGTTTCAAGTCATTTTGAACATCCACTCCTATAATAATGTCCGCCCCCATGGCACGCGCTACATTTACAGGGTAGTTGTTTACCACACCTCCATCCACTAGAACCATACTGTCCAGCCGGACCGGAGTGAATACTCCCGGTATGGCCATACTGGCCCGCATGGCCGTAGCCAATACACCTTTGTGAAAATTTACCTCGTTGCCATTTACAATATTTTCGGAAACACAGGCGAAGGGAATAGGTAACTTGTTGAAATCGATGGAATCATGATATCCTACGGTCAGCTCACTGAACAGGTTTGCCAGGTTCTGTCCCTTTATCAATCCTCCTACGGCTTGCGTTTTGGCATTTTTACCGAATGGCAGGGAAAATACATATTTTTCGGAAGCCTCCCGTTCCGCCATATTCTGTTCGCTGCGTGGTATTTTGTCACTCAGCAGAAAGGACCAATCCTGCCGGCGAACCATGCTATCCATCTGTTCGGGAGTATAACCGATGGAATAAAGTCCGCCTATAATGGAGCCCATACTGGTCCCTACCACGTAATCTATAGGGATACCCGCTTCTTCTATAACTTTCAAAGCACCTATATGTGCCATTCCTTTGGCTCCTCCGCCGCTGAGAACAACGCCCACTTTTTTTCGGGGACCAGGTTGGGCCGTTGTGTGAACGGAGATACAAAGTAACCCTGCTGCTATTAACAGGGTCGGGAATTTCATTTTTTTCATTTTACTATAAATCTAGTTTAAGTTAAAAACAAAAACAGTGCAAAGATGGTCTAATCTTTCAGCTTTCACAAGTGCTGATTGTCATAGATATTGGTCTATTTTGCTGCTGAGGTTTCAAAGATAGGAATTGTACCGGAAAAAATTTTGTATATCGCTTTTTGTCGTACCTTTGTCTGTGTAACGAAAAAAAGTATGGATAATTTTGCAGCAATAGACTTCGAGACGGCAAATAATGAACGTACCAGCATATGTAGTGTAGGGGTGGTTATTGTGAGAAATGGTGAGATAGCCGACCGGTTCTACAGCCTCGTTCATCCCGAACCGGATTACTATTTGTATTGGAACACCCGTATTCATGGATTGACACAGGAAGATACTGCCCATGCTCCTGTTTTTTCGGAAGTATGGAAGCAGGTTGCCCCTAAAATAGAGGGGCTTCCGCTGGTTGCGCATAACAAAGCCTTTGATGAGGGTGTTTGAAAGCCGTGTTCCGTACTTATTGTATGGATTATCCTGATTATGACTTTTATTGTACCTATCAGGCTTCCCGGAAGCTGAAAGGGTTGAGATTTACGGTGGCCGGAATTGGAGAATCACCATCATGCGCTGTGATGCTGATGGATTATGCCAGACAGATTCTGTGAGTTATAATTAAAGATTTATGATTTCTGAAACCCATGATACAAGAAGATACTTATAAAACCATTACCGACATTGCCGAAGGCATATATACGGAGAAACGGAGTAAATTTATAGCTATTGCCATTCCGGTACGTACCATAGAGGAAATAAAGCAGCATCTTGACACGTATCAGAAGAAATATTACGATGCCCGCCATGTGTGTTACGCTTATATGCTGGGGCATGAAAGGAAGGATTTCAGAGCAAATGATAACGGAGAGCCGGGTACCGCAGGAAAGCCTATTTTGGGGCAAATAAATTCCAATGAGCTGACGGATATCCTTATTATAGTGGTCCGTTACTTTGGAGGTATAAAATTGGGAACCAGCGGACTGATTGTCGCTTACAAGGCTGCCGCTGCCGAAGCAATAGCTGCTGCTGATATAGTGGAAAGAACAGTGGATGAAGAAATCACCGTATCCTTTGAATATCCTTTTATGAATGATATCATGCGCATTGTGAAAGAAGACGAGCCTGCCATCTTGGAGCAATCATATGATATGGATTGCCTGATGAGGCTCCGGATACGTAAATCCATGATGGGAAAACTCCGTGCACGTCTAGAGAGGTGGAAACTGCCCGTATTATTGAATAACTCTGTCGGTACGTCGATATTTTTGGGGCCATATTCACTGCGTTCACAGCAGATGAGAAGAATACGGAATGTGACTGTAAAATGTATTCCCCATATCAAATGAAACATATTTGTAATATGGATGAAATATTACAGATATACCGAACCTATATCTTTGCAGCCGTAAACAAAGAAAGTCACATTAATAAAATGAGAATACACTTGTAGCGTCTGCTTTTACAATGCTGAGTATTGCAACTGCTTCCGCACAGCTGACTATTCCTAAAGAATATCTGCCGGAAGTACATGGAACGATCCGCGGTAAATATGAACTTCAAACCACTAACGGAATGCAACGGTTCCAGGTACGTAACGCCCGTGTCAGTCTGG
>SCPO01000105.1_pt1 | contig 70111 bp, 83 predicted proteins | sample 6106821 | NCBI WGS metagenome assembly SCPO01 (sample SAMN10720448, study PRJNA508395) | human gut metagenome | isolation source: Participant 2 stool, 0 month | host: Homo sapiens | collected 2017
TATATGGTCATTTTATTAGTTTTCGTATAAACTTATATAAAATAGATTAAAATGCCGTATAACGCAAATTTTTGATTTTTAGCATTTGAAATTAGAAATACTATTTTGATATCTCATATATTATTAATTACATTGTTAATTACTTAGATTTATTTATATGATGAGCTATATGACATGAGTTTTATTAAATAGATGTGGATAGCTTTTACTTTATATAAATATCGAATAATTTATTAGGAGTACTTATGAAAGAGAAATACGATGTGCCTATAGCACCTGAGTCTGAATTTGTTTCATACATGATGGAGCAAATGAGCCGTTTTGCCTTGCCTTGTACGGAAGAGCAGGCGAAGGACTTTTATGTGTATTACGCGCGCATGATTGAAACAAATAAATATCTCAACCTCACCGGTATTACAGATATGAAAGAGGTTGTAGTGAAGCACATGATTGACTCCCTCTCTTGCTACGATCCAAATATTACTAAATCCGGCATGTCTATTATCGATGTAGGTACTGGCGCTGGTTTCCCTGGCATTCCATTGGCTATCTATGATCGTAGTCTCAAGGTCACTTTGTTTAAAAAAATGGAAAAAACGTCTTACCTTCCTTGAATCCGTTATGGATGAGCTTAAATTGACGAACTGTACTACTTTACATGGTCGTGCAGAGGATCTTAGTCATCAAGATTATCGTGAAAGCTTCGATATTGCTACGAGCCGTGCTGTGGCACGTTTACCCATTCTTTTAGAATGGACTGTGCCCTACGTAAAAGAAGGTGGCTACGTGGTGGCTTTAAAAGGCGCTATTTACGAAGAAGAAGTGGGAGAATCCAATAAAGCTCTCAGCACATTAAAAGCTAATATTGAAGAAGTACGTATCGTTACTCTGCCAACCTTGGATGATAAACGAGCAATCCTGTACATCAAGAAAACAGGTAAAACACCGAAACAATACCCACGTAAGCCAAAAGAAATTAAAGATAAACCGTTAGTGTAATCTTTAAAGGGGAATATAGTTGCTTGTAAGCACAATATAAACAAATTCTACCTTATATAAACAACAAGAGGATGCAAATCTCTGATTTGTATCCTCTTTCTTTTTCCCTATAGTTATAAAAAAAAGAAAACCTTTCCCCTACTCACTATGGAGTCTGTGGGAAAGGTGTTCTTTTATAATTTCACAATGATTTATACGTGATCGATAATATGTAATGTTGTATCGATATCGTTTAAAGGCATAATATGTACGCCTGCAGCGATTTTTTTGATTTGTTCCAATGTTTCGATAGCGATTTCTGTACCCGCTTCTTTTCCGCCCTTTTCTACACGGTCTAGGATTTCTTGTGTAAGGTTAATCCCAGGCACTTTTTCGTGTAGATATGTAGCCATTTTGAAGCTTTTAAGTGGAATTAAACCGAGCATAATAGGTACATCGAACTCAGACATTTTATCGATGTAACGTTTTGCTTGTTCTAAATCGTAAATTGGTTGTGTTTGTACGAAGTGCGCACCATTTTAATTTTAGCTTCTAATTTTGACGTTCAATTTCTAAGTCTGGCGCACCAGGATTGCCAGTAGCGCCGATGTAGAAGTTTGTAGGCTCATCTAAATCATTACCTGCCAAGTCTTTACCAGCATTTAATGTTTTAGCGATATTGAGCAAGCCCATGCAGTCTACTTCAAATACGGATTGTGCAAATGGGTGGTCCCCATTATCTGGTTTGTCACCAGTAAGGGTTAAGATATTATTTACGCCAAGTGCTGCAGCGCCAAGTAATTCGGATTGTAAGCCGATGATGTTACGGTCACGGCATGTAAGGTGGAAGATAGTTTCAATGCCTTCATTATGTTGTAACAAATAGGACAAGGAAATTGGGCTCATACGCATCTTAGACATAGGGCTGTCAGCGATGTTAATAGCATCTACTTTCCCTTTTCAAACGCGATGCTTGGTCAAATACCTTTTGAGCAGAACTACTCTTTGGTGGGTCTAATTCAACAGTGATGGTGAATTTCCCTTGTTGATGTTTCTCTCTTAATGTCATCATGTACCTCTTTATTACAAATTATTTCTCTAAAGTTTCAAAGAAATCGTTAGCATGGTTAACTGCAGCGATACCGTCTTTAGCGTAGATGTCTGCGCCAGCTTGATCTGCGTATTCTTGGGATACTACGGCACCACCAACCATGACCTTAGTTTTAAGGCCTGCAGCGCGGATAGCAGCAACAGTATTATCGATTTGAGGCATTGTTGTAGTCATCAAGGAACAGATACCAACGAGAGCCGCCTTGTTATCCTTAATAGCTTGAACGATGACCTCTGGATCAACGTCTTTACCAAGATCAACGATTTTATAACCATTGTTTTCAAGTAAGGCCGCTACGATATTTTTACCTAAATCGTGGATGTCGCCTTTAACTGTTGCTACAACAACTGTGCCTTTATCTAAACTTTCACTAGCAGGAATGATTTCTTTAATTGTATTGAAAGCAGCCTGCATTGTTTCAGCAGCAAGCATTACTTGTGGCAAGAATAATTTACCAGAACCAAATTTATCCCCTACTACGTTCATCGCTTCAGATAAGCCTTTTTTCGTAATATCTAATGGGTCCATGCCGTCTGCTAAGGCTTTTTTAACAAGCTCGACGATGGCTTCCTTCTCCCCTTGCTCTACGCAAGCACGGATATTAGCAAGTGGATCATTGCTGTCGAAAGATTTTTTCTCTGGACCTTTCGGAGCGGAGTTTCCTGGTGCGCTTGTTTCGTCTTCATAACCGTATTCTTTGATAAATTGAGCAGAACCTGGGTCCCAGCCTAATAGTGTAGTACTAGAAACGAAGGCTTTTTTCGCTGGATAGTTTAGAGGGTTCATAATTGGTGTAGTTAAGCCACATGCTAAAGCCATTGTTAAGAATTGGCCGTTCAAGTAAGGGCGTTGTGGCATACCGAAGGAGATGTTAGACAAGCCCATTACTGTTGGGAAGCCAAATTTCTCTTATATAACTGCAATGTACGCAATGTTTGACGTGCACTATCTTCACCGCTGGCAAGTGTTAATACCAATGGATCAAGTAATAAGTCATGTGGTTGAAGACCATAGCCGTAAGCGCGATTTACGATGCTTTCAGCTAAAGCAACGCGGTCCTCTGCTTTTTCAGGAAGGTCACCACTAGATAATGGCAAGCAAAGTAATGCTGCACCATAACGTTTAGCCAATGGCATAACGTGTGTGATGGACTCCTCTTCCCCATTTACGGAGTTGATAAGAGCGCGGCCTGGATAAGTTTTTAAGGGCTACTTCCATAGCGGCTGGATCCAATGTATCGATGGATAATGGAGTTTCAACGAGCATGGATAATTCGAAGATCGCACGCTCCATCAATGGCGTTTGGTCCATGCCTGCTACGCCCATGTTTACGTCGAGGATGTCGGCACCTGCTTCTACTTGGTCTAACGCATCGCGTTTTACACGGATGAAAGAGCCATCGCGTAATTCTTGAGCCAGAACTTTACGGCCTGTAGGATTGATGCGTTCACCGATGATAAGAGGTTTTGTATGATGCCCTAGTTCCAACAATTTAGTACGGCTCGTAATGATTGTTTTAGGTTCAATATGAGCACGTTCTTTAGGTGTATGTGCTTTTACAGCGTCAGAAATTGATTGGATATGCGCTGGTGTTGTACCACAGCAACCACCTACATAGCTTGCACCTGCATCTACGATTGGAAGCATCAATGGACCCATTTCTTCTGCTGTAAGTGGGAATACAGTTTGTTTGTTAATTAATTGAGGCATGCCTGCATTTGGTTGGCAGCTAATTGGCAAGTTTGTAACGCTAGCGATTTCCTCGATAAGTGGTGTAATTTGTTCAGGTCCAAGGGAACAGTTGATACCGATGATATCTGCACCCATTGCTTCTACGATAGTAGTTGCAACTGCTGGCGGTGTACCTGTAATAGTACGGCCGTCTTCACTGAAAGAAAACTGACAGATAATTTGTACATCTTCTTTGTCTTCCTGCTGCTTCACGAGCGTCAAGAGATGCTAATAAAGCGGCACGCATTTCTTGTACGTCGATGATGGTTTCAATAATAATGAAGTCTACGCCACCTTCGATCAATGCATCTGCTTGCTCGCGGTATGTGTCATAAATAGAGTCAAAGCTCATATTGCCTAGTGGTTGTAAGAAACGGCCTGTAGGACCCATAGAACCAGCTACACGGGCGGATGGTTTAACCTCTGCAATAGCCTCTTTTGCTACCTTTACAGCGGCAATATTGATTTCTCTTACGCGATTTTGTAAGTCGTAATCTTCTAATTTAAGACCACAAGCACCGAATGTATTTGTAGTAATAACATCACTGCCATGTTGTAAGTATTGAGCGTGAATATTCTTTACTACTTCTGGTTTTTCTACGTTAAATAATTCTGGACAATAGCCCTCTTCCAAGCCTGCAGCTTGAAGCATTGTGCCCATAGCACCATCAAATATATACATAAATATCTTCCTTTATCATCCTAAATTTTGAAATGTTTCACGTGAAACATTATTCTGTTGGTTGGCCTTTCATAGCAATACCAGAGGCTTCAGCTGTTGTTTTATTACAGCCCTCTTCTCCTTCGTTATTTGTGGTTACCGAGGCCTTTTCTGGTAATTTACGAGATGCACAATCCTTTTGAGAACAAGATGTACAACCACGCTTTGTATTGATATCTTGGTCAGCTGGCATTAAGCCAATGATAGCTGTTACAGATTTACGTGGGAACAATAAATAGTTCTCCGTTACTTGCAAACCAATCATCTCTGTTTTAATAATTTTAGCTAATTGAGGCTGAATTTCTAATGGCCAGTTACCGTAACCAGGACTAAAGCGCCATGTTGGTTTATAACCTTGTTTTTTAGCGATGGTATTGATAACTTCATTAACTTGATCAGCTACTTGTTCTACTGCTGTGGTAGCCGCTGCATCTAATAGTAATCCTACAGTATAATTGCCTTGTTTAAAAAGTTGTTCGCTGCGGATTTCTACATCTTCGCCTACTGTCACGCCTAATACATAGACTTTTGTAGACTTTTCTAAGTGTTTTTCAATGATGGAACCTTCAATTTTAAGCGGTGGATTGCTCAAAATTGTCTTTGTTTCTGCATCATAATCATATTCTTGATATACACCTTTAGGTGTAGCTAATAACTGAATTTCTTTACATGCTTCGTCCACATATTGTTGAGGGAAATCCTCTGCATGACGAAGTCCTGCGTATCGTTTTACTTCTGCTTTATCGATGGCAGGAAGCATTCCGTTATAAATAGGCATGGAAACGCCTCCTTTTCAAAATAAAAAGCTCTGCGTATCCGTAGAGCGTGTATTTAATCTTTAGTATATTGTATATAGATCAGTTAAAACTTAAAATTTACTGATTTTATGCCTATAAATATAATTACTATCTAATTAATAGTATATAGATATCGATAATACCTGTCAAAGTATATAGGACCTGTATTCTCATATAATTTAGTTGCATATTGATATAACTTAAAGCTATATCGAATTACATTTTAATCCTAAAAGTTATCATTGGTAATAGTATAGATGTTTTAGACTGTTACGATACCTAATATTATTATAGTTTTATATTTAATTGTTTCACGTGAAACAATCTAATTATTTTATCTGTAAATTTGGATCAAGATATTAAATTTTATTTTTAGTAGTGATGTTTGATTATTAATTGTAATCTTAATGATAAGTTTTAATAAATTGTAATCTTAATGATGTTTTGTAATAAATTGTTTTTCTAAATGATTTATTTTTTTTGACTGAAATATTTTCATTGGCCTAGTTTTGATTTCTAATTAATTGTTTTAGATAAATATTGAATGAAAAATTTTTGTATAAATTTGGATGATTGGTATATGTTTATATACTAAAATGATTTTTCGTTATAAAATTTTTGTATTAAAACTATATGTTAAGGGAGTAAATTTTAGTATTTGTTTTATTAATTATAAATGTTTCACGAAACATTTACGTATATGTTTTAAATCAAAATTTTAATATGAAAAAGTAAAGATAATTTGTTTCACGTGAAACAATTAAAATTAGTATAGTAGTTTTTGCGAAATACAAAATAAGGTTTAAAAATAAGCTTTAATCATATTATTTGCTAATATGTAAATATGTGTATTATTAAATAATGTAGTTAGTGGAAAAATATAGATATTTTTCCTGGAATTTGATTTGTAATTACAGTAATTATCGTTGTTTTATGTTATAATTAAAAAGAAATATTTTGAACGAATATGTGAGGTGAATTAAGTGGGCAAAGTTATAGCTATTACTAATCAAAAAGGCGGTGTTGGTAAGACAACGACATCCGTGAATTTGAGCGCTTGTTTGGCTGATGCTGGTAAAAAAGTATTACTTGTTGATTTAGATCCACAAGGTAATGCTAGCTCTGGTTTAGGTATTGAAAAAGATGATTTAGAACTCTGTGTACACGATGTTCTAATCGATGGTGAACCTATTGCTGATATTGTTCAGCCTACAATGCTTAAAAAGCTATTTGTAGCGCCTGCAACAATTCAATTAGCTGGTGCAGAAGTGGAACTCGTTTCAGTTGTTTCACGTGAAACAATGTTGAAAAAAGCATTGGCACCAGTACGTGACGAATATGATTTTATCATTATTGACTGTCCGCCATCCCTTGGCTTGCTAACATTAAATGCCTTTACAGCAGCAGATAGCGTACTAATTCCGATTCAAAGTGAATTTTACGCATTAGAAGGGGTTAGTCAATTAGTAAAAACTATAACAATTGTACAACAAACATCTAATAAAAATCTTGAAATTGAAGGTGTTTTGTTAACTATGTTTGATGGTCGTACGAATTTATCTATTCAAGTTGCTGATGAAGTGAAAAAATTCTTTGGTAATAAAGTATATAAGACTATTATTCCACGTAATGTACGTCTTAGCGAAGCTCCGAGTTATGGTGAACCTATTATCGTATATGATCCAAAATCTAAAGGGGCGGACGTATATACTAAACTAGCTAAAGAAGTGATTAAAGCTTCAAAAAGATAAATAAATAGTTCAATAGATAGCTAATTGTTTAGTTAAATAGCTAAAATGACTAGACTAATACCTTGTCTATTAAATAATTGAGTGTCACAAATTGATATATAGTCACTATGTAAGGTGAGAGAGGTTAGTTATGCCTAGAGAAGTAAAAGTAAGAAAAGTAAATCATCCGGCTTGGGGAAGGGCCTTGGAAATTTAATGAAGGTAGATACGGTAGAGTCTGTATTGCCTGAAAAGGAGATTCACGAACTACCAATCTCCGAGCTAGTTCCTAATGCAGATCAACCTCGTAAAAGTTTTGATGAAGATAGTTTAGCAACATTAGCTGAATCTATTAAAAACCTTGGTATTTTCAACCAATTGTAGTACGTAAACAAAAGAATAAATACCAAATCGTAGCTGGTGAACGTCGTTACCGTGCTGCTATCATTGCAGGTCTTGAGACTGTACCAGTTATTGTAAAGAAATATAATACAGAAGAGATGACAGAAGTGGCCCTCGTTGAAAATCTACAACGTGAAGGCTTGGATCCAATTGAAGAAGCTTTGGCATACCAAGGTTTAATGGATACGTATAAACAAACTCAAGAAATGATTTCTGCTCGCCTAGGTCGCAGTCGTTCTTATATCGCAAATATGGTTCGTTTGTTAAAACTATGTGATTCTGTACAAAAAGATCTTATAGAAGGTGACTTAACAGTAGGTCAAGCGCACGTCCTTTGTTGGCATTGCGTAGTGCAGCACAACAAATTGAAGCTGCTGAACGTATTAAAGAGGGCGAGTTAAGTGCTCGTCAAGCAGAGGCCCTTGTAAAGTCTATGCAAAATAAGACACCCAAAGCAAAGAATGCTAAGCCACAAAGTACTGCAGAGGTACGTGCTCTTATGGACCGTTTAAAACTAAGCTTAGGATCTCCTGTAAATATTAAATTCCGTGCTGGTAAAAAGGTTCAAGGTAAGATTGAAATTGCTTTCTCCTCTGAAGCAGAATTAGAACGTCTCATCGCTTTTATGGATGGTCAAGATAACACAGACGATACTGAAACAGTAGAATTTAGAGTATAATTAATATACTTAAATTCGAATCGAATTATGTGAATTTAGTAATGACAAATAGATAACAATTCTGTATAATGTAAATACAATTTACAATCCACGGTAAAAGCGTAGTCTACGGACTGCGCTTTTACTGTATATAAGGTATTTTATTGAGTTATAATAATATTGTAAGATAACTTAGTAAACCATAATACATCATAATAAATTATAATATATCATAATACATTATATACATGTTGTAAGATGATTAACTATATTTTGTAAGAAATACAAACGTTAAGTAACAAGGATAGACTATGGAACAAACACCTAAAGCAAACCGCGTGCATATAGGCTTTTTTGGTCGTTGTAACGCTGGTAAGTCTACATTGATTAATATGTTAACAGATCAGCCTGTATCCCTTGTATCTGAGGTGGCAGGAACAACGACAGATCCAGTGAGTAAATCCATGGAGATTTTGCCACTAGGTCCTGTAGTAATTACCGATACAGCTGGTATAGACGATACAACTGAATTAGGTACATTGCGGATGGAGAAAACAGAAGAGGTTGTGAAGAAGATTAACCTCGCTGTTTATGTACTTCGTGCTGATGAAGAACCAACTACTGATGATATGCATTGGTTAGGCCTATTAAAACAAAATAATGTGCCTATTGCATTATTTATAAATGAAATCAATGCAGAAATTGATAAAGAAAACAACATAGAAAATAAAACAGATGCATCTATTTATGTAGAAACTCATAAGGGATTATCTGAATTAGCTACCGTGATTGGCGCTGCTGATTTTACATCTAAAGCTAAACGTTTAGAATTACTTGATCTCTTGGGTGGACTAACACCACTTGATGTAGAAGGGGATCAAACTTTATTACAAGGCCTAGTAGAAGAGGGGGACACCATAATTCTTGTATGTCCTATCGATAGTGCAGCGCCAAAGGGTCGCCTCATTTTGCCACAAGTACAAACCATTCGAGAAATTCTCGACTATAAAGGCTTAGCGCTAGTGTGCCAAACAGAAGAGTTACCAGCTATGATCAACTATCTTAAGAACCCACCTAAGATGGTTATCTGTGACTCGCAAGCCTTTGATCGAGTTGATGAGTTAACACCTAGTACAATTCCGTTGACGTCGTTCTCCATCTTGATGGCCCGTTTTAAGGGCAAATTACAAGATTTAGTAGCTGGTGTAGAAGCGATTAAGAATTTGAAAGCAGGTTCTAAGGTGCTTATCAGTGAAGGCTGTACACATCGCCGCCAATGTGATGATATTGGTACTGTAAAAGATTCCAAATCTTCTTAAAGAAGCAAGGTCATACAGATTTACAGCTAGAATTTACTAGTGGGGGCGCCTTCCCAAAAGATGTATCTCAGTATGATTTAATCATCCACTGTGGTGCTTGTATGCTCACACGCCGTGAGGTGTTACGACGTATTGAATGTGCCGTTGTACAAGGCACACCAATCGTAAATTACGGTGTACTCATAGCGGCTCTACATGGTATACTAGAACGAGCGATAAGCCCATTTATTGACGAAATAAAAGGGTAGGTATAATTAATCTATAATTACACATATTAAATTAAATTGCATGCAGTCATTTAACTTTCACAATAAGAATGGTATAATTAAGTGTTGGAGTTTGAATGATTGTATAGGAAGGAATATACATGTTCGAATCGATTCAACCGTGGATTGGCATGGCAACCATCGTCCTTGTAATAGCGTTGTTAGTGTATTGTGTAATCTTGCACATTCGCTTGGGGAGCCTTAAAAAGAAATATGATTTCTTTATGCAAGGGGACAATGGTGCGAGCCTAGAACGTAAATTATCTGTAGAGGTTAGCGAAATTCGCGATGCTGCTAAGGGTCTTGAGACTATGATGACCGAACAAGCGGCGATCCGCAATATTCAAAGCAATACGATACAAAAAATTGGATTTATTAAATATAATGCCTTTGAAAATATCGGTAATGATTTGTCTTTTGCGCTTACATTACTGGATGGCAACAATAACGGTATTTGTATCTCCAGTATTTACGGTCGTAGCGAATCCCGTATTTTTAGTAAACCTATTGTGAAAGGTAAAAGTCTCGTAAGTCTTTCACAAGAAGAATTAGAGAGTTTGAACGAAGCGTTGGGCGAGCGCACCAATGAGGAAGCGTTAACGAGCGCCATCGTTTCTAAATAAGGAAGGTTTGTATTGAAAGTACCGGCATTTATTTCAAATAAAGTTGAAAGAAATGGTGACAACTGCATATTGACATTAACAACCAAGCAAGCGAAGATAGCAGCTATTGTAAGCTCTGTCATAATTATCGCCGCATTGGTTCTCGGCATTTGGGGCATCGTGCGCCAAGCTGAAGTTGTGCAATTACGTCAACAGACACAATTGCAATCGGAACAGTTGAAGTTATTACAACAAAAAACAGATGTTCTAGATAAGAAAATTCAAAACTTAAATCAAATTAGCGAAGAAAACAAGCAAATGCTGAAGGGCGCTGAATCTGGCACACCATCTCAAGGTGGCGGGGACGGTAGCGACCCAAAGCAGCCAGCCGCTGATGAAAGCGAAGTAAAGACGCTAACAGCGGCACAATTATCAGCTCGTCTGTCCAAAATGGACAAGGACGCACAAAAATTGCTCGTTAGCTTCTATACAATGCGTAATATCCTTCGTGATGGTGGGGCGCAAGACCTTATAGCTATGCAATCTATTAACTTCTCTGCTGGCTCTGGTGGTGTTACAAATAACACTACACCAAGTATCTGGCCGAGCAAGGGCGTTATTACCTCTCCATTTGGTAGCCGTGTAGACCCTGTAACGGGCGCTATCGGTGCATTCCACGAAGGGTAGATATTGCGGATGACTATGGTACACCAATTGTGGCGACTGCTGCGGGCATTGTAACCTTTGCAGGTTATACAGACGGTGGTTATGGTAACCTCGTTGAAATTGATCATGGCAATGGCTTCGTAACCCGTTATGGCCATAATAGTGCTGTATTGGTAACTGTAGGTATGAGTGTAAAACAAGGTCAAACAATCGCCTTGATGGGCAGTACTGGTAAAAGTACAGGCGCTCACGTTCACTACGAGGTACGACTCAATGGATCTCCTACAGACCCTATGATCTTCTTACCAATTAGTAACTAACATGAAACATAATTCATAGAAAAAAGAACTTGTTATACGTGCAAATGCGCTAATAGCAAGTTCTTTTTCTTTTCTTTTGCATATATATATTGTAAAATAAAAGTATATGAACGGAGGTATATCTATGAAGGCCTATGTACAAGTTTATACCGGCGAAGGCAAGGGCAAAACGACCGCTGCTATCGGTTTAGCAATCCGTGCCATCGGTGCTGGCAAGAAAGTCCTCTTTTTGCAATTTATGAAATCTAAAGTATATAGTGAACATACTATTTTACCTACCTTACAGAATTTAACCTTAGAAACCGTGGGTAAGCCATTCTTTATCATCAAAGAAGGGATGAAAAGCAAGGATGAACTCGCTAAATGGGGCGATGAAGTCGTTGTCTTTGAATCCGGTAATCCGCCAAAGGACTATGTAGCGCTCATTGAAAAAGGCTACGAACGTGCACTGGCTGCTATTAGCAGTGGGGAGTACGATCTCGTCGTTCTTGATGAATACAACATGGCGCTCTTCTTTGAACTCATTACATGGGATAAAACAAAGGCTTTGCTCGATGCTCGTCATCCAGAAACGGAACTCGTATTCACAGGCCGTGGGGCTCCTCAAGAATTAATCGACGAGGCAGACCTTGTAACGGAAATGAAAGAGGTTAAACATTACTACCTTCAAGGCGTAATGGCTCGAAAAGGTATTGAAAACTAATCATAGGTACACCTAAGGAGGTGATGTGGTTGAGTACAGTGGCTATTGTGGCCCTCGTTATTGTGGCCATCATTGCAGCACTCATCTTGATTATCCTACTGACACCAATCACATATAGCATCGAAATTAACGGACGCTCGCCATATCGTGGCGAGGTGCGCGTCAAATGGCTGTGGCGTGTATTTTCACTGCATCTAGCATATTTGCAGGACAAACCATTTTTTAAGGAATTATATATTTTGGGCATGCTCAAGATTGGTCCTGTGAAAGACTATGAAGAATGGCTTGAAAATCGCGTTGATGAAGAATACCAAAAAGTTGTGGACGAAGACGATGATATGTCACAAGCAGAGGCCTTTGCTAAGGCGATGCAAGGGGGCGGAAAAGGTCCTTCTGCAAGCTCTAGTGGCACTAGCTTTGAAGATTTGAAGAGCTCTCAACGTTCTGACGCTACCTTTGGTGATGAAGAATCACCAGGGGCTGGTAGATCTGAAAATCCAAATGAACGCATTGAACGTCCTGAACAAGTTTCTAAGGATATGGATGCACAGGCTCGAGCTGATCGGTATGACTCCATTCAGCAAGATCCAACATCTCATATTAAAAGCGATGACGAAACAGTGAGCCGCGTTACTTTTAATAGTGACGGTTCTATCAAGGAAAAGGTATTTACGAAGGTGAAAGACCTCAAAACGACGGTTAAACATCGTTTTGAAAAACCAGATCCAAACGATCCGGTAGCATCATTTAAGTCTAAAATTCCTACATTCTGGTTCATGAAACATGTACAAAATACAGAATTATGGCACCAGCTATTCCTTGTTTCGAAGCGATGCTATGACCACTCTAAACCACGCGATGTGGCCATAGAAGGTCGATTTGGTATCGGTGACCCATATCGTATGGGGATTATCGCATCTATGCTGTACAGCATTTGGCCTGAACAAGCTGAGAACATCGAGCTCGATTATGTAAATTGGGCCGGTGAAGGTAGCGGCATATTAAAGGCGCATCATTTTAGCTGTCATGGCTTGGCATGGTACAAGATTTCTTGCTATCTAAACCAATGCGTTCCCTATTGGGTGAAAGTGCTCGTGTCTTCTGGGTTAAACGGAAGGAAGCTAAGCAGTTAGAAAAGCTGAAAGCCGAACAAGGTCAAACAGCGTAAGGATATATTAAGTCAACTAAGTAAATGAGCTGTATTAAGACAATATATAAGGTCTACAAATAATGTATATGTCATATAGAAGTAAATACATAGTATAAAAACCTAAGTATTGAACGTACAGCAATGATACTTTCACAAAAAGCGGAGGTACTGTGATGGAAAACAGTAATGTAAAGAGAATTTGGAAGTCCTATTCGAGAAATTCAAAAATATGATTAAGGTGGAAACTGTAGTAGGCGAAGCTGTGCAAATCGGCGATACTACACTTGTTCCATTCGTAGACGTAACATTTGGTTTCGGTACTGGTACAAACCATAACACTGCTAATAAAAACCACGAATGTGGCGGCGGTGGCGGCGGTGCCAAAATGGAACCAAGCGCTATTCTCGTTATTAAAGGCGAACGCATTGAGTTGTTCAACATTAAAGGCAACCCTTACAGCAGCAGCTTCGATCGTCTTATCGGTTTGGTACCTGACCTCGTGTCCAAATTGAAATCTGATAAATACATTTATTTGAACGATGAACAATAATTCGGTGTCGAATTATAAATAATAGGTGAAAGCCGTAATACCCACATGTGTGCTCTGAATATGTCCGTAGCGACTGCTATTATAGCTTCAGAGTATACTTGTGGGTATTATTTTAACTTCTATAGACTTTCATAAGCATTTCATAGGGCTTTATTATGCTATGTAACATAGTCTTGTGAAAGTTAGCGAGATTTGTTATAGTAAAAATAGTACACTATTGGATTGTATAGTGACACTTTTATTTCGAGGAGGATTTCAGATGAAATTATCTAAAAAATTAACTACCTTAGCTATCGTTGGTGCTATGTCTGCTACTGCTGCAGTAGCAAGTGCTGCTAACATTGGCTTAGTAAATATGAGCCAAGTAGTAAATAGCTACCCTGGCTATGGTGCATTAGATATGAAAATGCAACAAGTAGACGCTCAATACCGTCCACAAATTGAGAAAAGTACAAGAAATTGAAAAATTCAAGATCAAACTCAAGCAGAAGCTGAATTCAATAAATCCGTAGCTCCATTGCTTCAAAAAGAAAACGATGAAATCAACAAAATTGCTCAACCTATGATGCAAGCAATTCACAATGCAGTTGAATCTATTCGCGTTGAGAAAAAAATGGATGTAGTATTGGATGATCCATACACAATCCGTGCGGCTGACGCTAACAGCAAAATCGAAAACATTACTAACGAAGTAATTAGCCGTCTTAAAAAATAATACCGGCTAAAAAAATAATATGAAATGGCCCCTTGTCTGGTTTCAGATAAGGGGCTTTTTGGATTTAAAGGACTTTTATAGTAAGATAGAGAAATATATTAACAGAAGTAGTTTGCATAGAAATAACATATAGTTGGTTACATTTATATTGTCACGTAAACTAAGGAGAGAGCCTTGTCAGTTTTATATCCAATAGCTATTGCTTGTGATAATGTGTAAGCTATTTTAGAAAGGGTTTATTATGAAAGATAGGAGTCCCTTACACCAGAGGATGTCCAAGCCTTGATGGTTCATATTGGTATTGATAAACTTACTTATTCAGAGGAAGCAGCTTATGAAATGACGCAATTCGTCATTGATGCCACAGATGAAGAGTTTCACCCAACAGTAAATGCGATTATTCATAGAGGTTTAGAAGGTTATTTTTTATATTTTGACCAAGAATTTGATGCCCTTTCAGAAGATTTTAGTGAAGTTGTTCAAGTAGTAAAAGAAGAGCTATAATAGCGAATTAATATATTATAAGTAGTATATAGGTGTTTTCTTTAAAATAGATTAGCTTATTTCAAATAAGGAGTGAGATCTAATGAAAGATTTTAAAGCATTAGCCACAGAGCGGTATTCAGTACGAAAATTTGATACGAAGCCCGTTGAGCAAGAGAAGTTAGATATCTTGTTAGAGGCAGCGAGATTAGCACCTACAGCTCATAATTATCAGCCGCAACGCTTACTTGTGCTGAATACGACAGATAGTCTTAACAAACTAAAAGACTGCACTAATGGCCACTTCAATGCGCCGTTGGCGATTATTGTTTGTTACGATAATACAGTGAGTTGGAAACGGGAATACGATGATGCGGATATGGGCGTTGTAGACGCTAGTATTGTAGGTGCTCACCTCATGTTTACTGTGGCGGATATAGGTTTAGGAACAACATGGATTGCTCATTTTGATCCAGCTAAAGTACGAGACGCCTATAATTTACCAAATAATATCATTCCTGTAGCGATATTCCCAATCGGTTATCCTCATCCAGATTGCGTACCTGCACCGGGCCATACAAAACGCTTTGATGTAAGTGATTTAACAATATATAATTCCTTTTAAGCTTTACAAAATGTAAGCTCCATAAAAAAGGCGGTTAATCTCAACTGATTAACCGCCTTTTCTAATAGTGTTTGTAGGTTCTGTTAGTATTTATTCAGGTTTATGAATAAGATTTACTACGAATTCGCTGTCTTCAACAAGTGTTGCTTGGATGTAGTTGTCGCCGTTGAATTCTAATACTTGGCCTGGTACAAGTACATGTTCTTCAGTTTCGTTAAGGAATACTTGTACTTTACCTTTAACTACTGTAAAAATTACGTTTGCTTCTGGGTGATTGTGTTTTTCAACTTGTTCACCAGCTTTGCCGCCTTTTTTTACGATTACATAGTTAGGACCTTGGAATAATAAACCTAATTCTTGATTAACTGTGCCTGCCATAATAGACCTCCTAATTCTAGCTTTTTATTTTGAAAGCTGACGCTATCACTTAATTAAATTAACTTATGTAATTACCTTATGTTTATATTATAAATGATATTGCTTATCAATGCTGTGCCTATAGCTACAGTTTTGAAAGAAATATATATTAAATATAGATTTAAAATAGACGCAAAAACGAACGAAAGTATTTACGTTCGTTTTTGCGCCCGTTTTATGATATAGTATATTTCAGAAAACTCGATAAGAATCATTTTACCTGTCATTGAACAAAATTTAGATAAATTAACAGCTGATGAAAAGAAAATATATGATATTCTACAATTTAAGGCTTTGCCTTCAAGAAAATTAGTAGAGTATACAGGGTTTGGAAAAACGAAGGTATTACATATTGTTAATAAATTAGTGAAATCAGGTTTTTTAAGAAAACAAGGTATAGGACGTGGTACTACATATACCGTTAAGTAATTGTAGAATATAAATAACAAGATAAAAAGCGAACGTAAAATTTTACGTTCGCTTTTGCTCGTTTTCGTTCGTTTATAGTGCCTAAACAAACGGAATGTTATGTATTTATTAATTATTTTTTCTTGATTGTATATAAACGTGTGCCGTTTTCTTCAGTCGTTACAAGTTCAAAGTTAGGATCTACCGCTTTTACAAAGGCTTCGAACCATGTTTGGTACGCAAGTGCCATAAACTTAGGATCAACGCCTGCCGTACGCCAGTAGCCAGCTTGTAATCTGTGATCGCCAACCCATGTGAATTCGTCAGGGCTTTCAGAAACAACTTGGTCACCACCATCGCAAGGCATGCCATTTACGTAGAAGTTTTGCAACGCATTGTAAATAGCTGGTGCAGTGTGTTCCTCAAGATTGTCTTGTGCCACAACGCCACATGCTTGGCCTTGTACAGCAAACGCATCAAGAATAGCTGTTACTACGTTCACCGCTTCGTCGCCGGAGTTAGTATCGAGCAAATCTTTGATGAAAGCTGCTTCGCGAACAGATGCGATGTTGATTTGGTTGGACAACCAGCCATGGATATTGCCATGATCGATGATGTTTTCAAGTGGAATGCTTGGATTGATTGGTTCGCCGTATGTATCTACGGAGATAGAGTGTAATTCCTCTGCCAAATCATCAACAACTTTAGTTGTTTTTTCTAAAATCAAGTTTTCACGCTCAACGAGCAATTGAATTTTACGATATAACCAGTAATGGATGTGACCTAAGAATGCGGACATATTAAGCTCCTTTTCGTGCTGTTTCTAATTTTTAAATCGTATACATTAACACCGTGAATTTCTGCAGCTTGCCATAATGGTTCAGCTGTAGAAGATGGGCAACCAAGGCAACCCATACCGATGCTTTGTAATACAGGTACAACATTTGGATATGTATCTACGATATCGCGAATGATTGTATCTGGTGTAATAGGGGCACCTTCTTCGAGGCGTGGTGCTTCTGGTTCAGGATCGTTACCATGACCAGGCAAGAACACAGCTGGTTCGTCGGATTTGCTTTCAGCTGGAGCACCTTCAAGGTCGCCTAATACAGCTGCTTTGAAAGCCTCTAAACCAATGCGGTCAATGAATTCGCCCATGCGCTCGATTTGTGCATTTTCTTTATAGTATGCGATGATTCGATCAACTAATGCAAGAGCTTCTTTTTCAGTTTTTACTTCTGCGATGAGGTCGCCGATGCGTGGATGAGCACCGCCGCTACCGCCAGCGTAAACATTCCAGCCTTCTACAGTACCGATAATACCAACATCTTTCATGCGGCTTTCAGTACAAGAATTAAGACAACCGGACACACCGATTTTCATTTTGCTTGGCATTTCTTGAGACAAATATTTGCGCTCGATTTGCATGCCAAGATGTACGCTATCTTGTTTAGCACGTTTACAGAATGTAGTACCTGGGCAGATTTTTACGCTGCGCACGCGATTAGATACTGTGTACGCTGGCTCCATGCCAAGCATTTCCCAAGCTTTATCTACGTCTTCTGCTTTCAAATTCGTAATCATAATGCGTTGGCTGCCAGTCAATTTAAGAACGGCGCCGAACTCATTAGCTACGTCGATATATTTTTGTAATTGTTCAGGTTGAATGAAACCTGCAGGAACGCGAGGTGTAATTGCATAACGGCGTTGACCGTTTTTAATGCGTTGTAAATTTGCTGCAATTTGTGCCATGTTAAATCCTTTCTCGAGCCCTCTCTGCGGAGAATTGTGGCTAAAACTACTTAGTTAATCTATGTGATTCTTTGTTTGTAAAAATATATACGCCATTGGGTTTTGTGAAAGCTTCGCACGTATACGAACAGCGTGATGAGATCAACTAGGCGATGCCTCATCAAAACCCGGCGTAACGATCAGTATGGGTATTAAATACTGACCCGATGTTCTTAGTATAAACTATTTTAACACGTAATAATGTAACCTAAGCTACAAAAATTGAAAGTTTTTAATATTAATTATTAATAGTATATATGATTTATAATACTAGATATTATAAAGCAATTTACCTAATTGGTAAATTATATGTTTACATTTATAGTTAAGAGAGTATAATAGAATTAACCTACTAGGTAAATTATTATAAATGGCCATTTATATTGTATCAACCATTCACTATGATTTGAGAGAGTCGGTGACATATTGGATATACGATATAAGAATAATAAGTTAGAAACAGTTTGTACAGATGCGGATATTGCCAGACGTGCATACGGACGTGAGATGGCACGTAAAATTCATTTAAGAATTGATCAACTTCGTTTTGCTACATCTATTCAGGATTTGATTTTAAATGGTGTAGGTCGGTGTCACAAGTTGGTTGGAGATCGCAAAACTCAATATGCTATGGATTTAGTACATCCTTATAGACTTATTTTTATACATATTGATGGAACGTTTCACGTAGTAGAGATTCAAGAAATTATTGATTATCATTAGTATAGGAGATATACATATGAAGATATATGAGAGTAAAACTTTTATTGCTATACCGCCTGGAATGACAATAAAAGAGGTTTTAGAAGATAGACATATGTCCCAAAAAGAATTAGCTACACGAATGGACATGAGTGAGAAACACATTAGTAAGCTCATTAATGGAGAAGTACCACTAACGCAGGATGTGGCAATGCGTCTTGAACGGGTATTTGGTGTAGAGGCAAGTTTTTGGAATGGTCTAGAAGCTAATTACAGAGAAAAGATATTAAAAGTGGAGTATGAAAACTCCATTGATGAAGAAATTAATTTCGCTAAGCCCTTTGGTTATGCTAAGCTTGCACGTTTGGGTATCGTTCCAGAAACGAAAAAGGTAGCTGAACAAGTCAATAATCTACAGAAGTTTTTTGAGGTAGCTTCTTTAAAAAATGTAGCTAATGACATGGTTATGCCCTTAGTATATGAAAATATTAAGGATATGGAGCCTAATAAAAAGAGTGCAATTTATACACTAGTACAAATCACAAAAGGACAGGCTCGTTTTGTAGAGATCAATCCTTACGATGTGGAGTTACTAAGAAAATTTATACCAAAAATTAAGGACCTTTCTAGTGAAACTTTAATCGGTGTGAAAGAGCCTCTTAAGGATATGCTAGCAGCATGTGGTGTAATTATTGTGTATTTGCCAATTATTGATAACATAACCTCTACATGTATTACCTATTCCAAAGGAAACTCCATTGTTCTTGGTATACCAACGGAAGATTCTGATGCTTTTTGGACGTTATTAGGCGAAGCGCTACAGAATTTGGTAGAACGAGATTATCAACGTAGTAATCGCAAATACCGCAATAATGATCCTGTAACTGTGGTGAATTATTAATTCAGATTTTGTAAATATGTAAGGTGGTACTTCTTAGGATTTTCTTAGGGCATTCATCATGCAATTTGTAAGGACTTTCAAAGTACAATCCGTAGGACTCTCATCCTGTAACAAAATAGCGTATAATAGACACATAGAATATTATTGATATAGGAGATACAATGAAAGTCCTTTACGATACAATTTTAAAAGCGAAATATACAGGTCGCCCGAACCGTTTTGTGGTGACCTTAGATTTAAATGGTGAAAGCGTGCTCGCTCATTTGCCAAATCCTGGTCGTATGTGGGAGCTCTTGTTTACGGGTGTAACGATGTACATTGTGCCTCACGATAAACCGGATGCAAAAACGAAATATCGCGTGGTCGGCATTGAGCGCGATGGCGTTGTGATTATGCTCGATACCAACTACAGTAATGATGTAGCGCAGCATTTGATTGAAAATAAACTCATCCCTGGCTGGGAGGAGTGGCGCGTTGTAAGGCGGGAGTATACGGTTAAACTACATGGCACATCATCACGGTTTGACTTGCTTCTCACCAATGATAAAGGTGATGAGTTCCTGTTAGAGGTTAAGTCTTGTACGCTATTCTCTAAGACCGGTGCTATGTTCCCTGATGCCATTACGGAACGAGGGCGCAAGCATTTATTACATTTGAAAGAACTACAAAACGAAGGCTACCACACAGGGGTTCTATTCCTCGTACAATGGGATAGAGCGCAGTGGTTCTTGCCAGACTATCATACAGATTTGGAGTTTGCCAAAACCTTTAAAGAGGTAGCCCCATCTTTAGACTGGAAAGCCGTTGCTGTGGCGTGGGATGAGACTTTTACCATGCCCACTGTAACCCGTGAGTGTTCCTATCTGAGTAGCATTCTCGACACAGAGGCTCACGATAGTGGCGTGTACGTAATGGTCATGCATCTCGACCATGACCTAGACCTTGAAATTGGTTCTAAAGGGATGATGCATTTCAAGGCGGGTTACTATATGTACGTAGGCTCTGCGAAGGCGAATTTAACGAAACGCATTGAGCGCCATAAACGAAAACGGAAGAAAATGCACTGGCATTTAGACTACTTCCGTGGTCACTGTGAAATGATTGCAGGCCTACCGATTCGAACTAGCTGGGCTGATGCGGAATGTGCTCTTGCTGATGCGGTCCGTGGCGTTGCCGAATGGGACGTGCCTAAATTTGGATCCTCTGACTGTGACTGTAAAAGCCACCTATTTGGGATGACGGAAAATCCGATACACAATCAATCCTTTATGAATGTAATAGAAAATTATCGCATGAATATGCTGGATGAACTAGTTAATAGTTAGCTATTATTGATGGGGCCCAAGAACTATATGCATACTTAGTTAAAAAGTGCTATTACCTATCTCCTCGCTCCATAGTGACCTAAGTCGCTCATCAATAGGTAATAGCACTTTTTAAAACACTAGCTATAAAGATGTCCCATCAATAATCTAATCCTAATTATAGTCATGCCAGCATATTCATTCTAAAGTTGGTGGAGGGAGAGAGGGGTGGTTGTGTATGCCTTTGTTTGTTAGGTTTGTGTTGTTGGTTTTGCTTTGTGTTTGTAGTGTTGTATTAGGTGGTTGTACTTCTTCTCGGATAACGTTGTTTGATGGGGATCCGTATACGCCAAATGATGTGAAGGAAATGGTTGAGGAGCGTTTTGGGGCTTATAATCCTCGCCTTGTGTTGCAGTCTTCTAGGGTTGTTTCTACAAAGCCCAATAAACATAATGAGTATACTTTTTTAGATGAGAATAATGGTTTTGTCTTTACTACCAGTGTGTATGTGAAGACTCCTGAGCTACCTATTCCAGGTGGTCAGCGAGAAACGAAGGCTGAGTATTGGTATGCAGATACATATTTAAATCATCTAAATAGTGAGCTGGCTCTTCTTGCTACAAAATATCGCTTTCACATAGCTAATGATGAGGAGCGTAAGGCGCTCATCAGTGCTAAACTCATGCGTCCAGATGGTAATAGTACAGCGCCTTTGTTTGATGAAGGAGATTTTGTATTTCTTAATCAAACATCTAATGGTGCTGGTGTAGTGGGTATGTTACGAGACATATATTCTCTATATAAACCTAATGGTGACGAGACCTTAGTAAGTAGCGTGTATGGCCGTAAGGTTAGCTTTTACTATTTACCAAATGGTGAAACAGACAAGAGCAAGGCTCTGTACCTAATAAGTTTTAAAATTAGAGGGCGGGAAGATTGGCGAGATACCTTAATGAGTGGTGTTGGTTATCAAGATAAGAGTTCTGAGCAGATTGAACGAGACATAATTACCGTTGTTGATCGGGAAATACAACAGGCTGTGCGAGGAAAATAGGTCAGGGAGAGGTGTATCTATGAAGCAGTTGATTAGGTATATATTATTAGTTGTTGTGTGTATTTGTACATTTTTATTGAGCGGTTGTTCTTTTGTGTGGACGACGGAGAATGGTGATCCTGCGACGCCAGAGGATATCAAGGCTAGTGTGGAAAAGGAGTTCAGCGTTGTTCATCCGCTTCTAGTTCTTCAATCTGCTGTGGTGGAGAAGGAGAAACCTTTCCAGCGCAATGTGTATGTTTTTTACGATGAAAGCAATGGTTTTTCTTTTACCACCAATTCTGTGGTGCATAGCCCAACCTTGCCAGTGCCTGGTGGAGAGCGGGATACAAATGCAAATTTTGTTTATTCCGAAGAATATTTAATTCATTTAAACGGGAAACTTGTGGAGGAGGCCAAGCCGTATGGATTGCGGATGGCTCCCTATGAGGAAGTCCTAGAACTATCTAAACTTAGCGCCACACGTGTAGCAGGTACTAATAAGATACCCTATTCAGATCCAATGAGATTATCTTTGTAGATAAGTCTGTAAAGGGTGAAGATATTTTAACTTTTATGAAATCTATATATAGCCAATATAAACCGCAAGATAATCCAGCGTTATTGCACCCTCGCTGAAAGACACGTTGGTATTTACTATTTGCCAAACGGAGAAGAGGACAAAACGAAAGCCCAGTATTTGATAGGTTTTAGGTATATGGCAAGAAATGACTGGAAAGAAACTATGCTAACAGGCATTGGCAGTACTGGTAATGATACTTCAGGTGTGGAACGAGATTTTGTTAGCATTTTAGATCATATGATAAAGCATGCGGGTCACTAAATAAGGGATAGAGATAGTTATAAGTGTTCAATACGATGATAAAACAGTTGTTTTAGGATTGTAATCCCGAAATATATTGTATTTAATAAAAATAGGGATTATAATCCTAAAAAATGATATAATTATAATAAATAAGGATTATAGTCCCTGTTTAAATTATAAATGTACTGAATTAGGATTACTATCCTAAAATATGTTTCTAGTTGTGCAATAATAGTGAATATTGTTGAGCTAAGGAGGTTATAATGCCTTTGATTCAACGCGAGCAATACTTAGAATTTTAAGGCGTCATAAAGATCAAGATGTGATTAAAGTCGTTTCTGGTGTGCGTCGGTGCGGCAAATCTACATTATTTGAATTGTTTAAACAAGAATTATTAGCTAGTGGTATAAAAGCAAATCAAATCATTTCTATTAATTTTGAAGATTTAGAGTATGAACCGCTACAGGAGTATCATGCCCTCCATGAGTATATAGTAGAACGATTGATTCCAGAGACTCCCATGTATGTATTTTTAGATGAAGTGCAGCATGTTCCACAATTTGAGAAGGTCGTAGGAAGTTTATTTATCAAACCTAATGTGGATATTTATATTACAGGTTCAAACGCATATTTTATGTCTTCTGATATTGCCACATTATTAACCGGTAGATATGTGCAAGTTGAGATGCTACCGCTTTCATTTAAAGAATTTCATAGTGCATATAGTCAGCAAAACTTGTCAGATATGGATATATACAATTTGTATATCGAGCATAGTTCTTTCCCTAGGCTTGTACATGTTGAAGATGATGAAAGTATTGATGAATATTTAGAAAGTATTCTAAACACTGTTATTCTGAAAGATATTGTAACGAGATTAAAAATTACAGATGTACCATTATTATTGGATATTATTAAATATTTATTAGCTAATATAGGGAGTTTGATTAATCCAACGAAAATTGCGAATACGCTCACTAGTTATGGTCGCAAAACGGATAATAAGACGGTTGAGAAATATTTACAAGGTCTCAAAGATGGTCTTTTAATCTATGAAGTTGACCGATTTGATGTAAAAGGAAAAGCGTTATTGCAGCGAAATGCTAAATATTATGTTGTAGATAGTGCATTCCGTAAGTTTTTATTAAGTCGTACAGATTCGGATCGCGGTCATATACTCGAGAATATTGTATATTTGGAATTAATTAGACGTGGTTACCGTGTTTATGTAGGGCATCTACAAAATGGTGAAATAGATTTTGTAGCTAAAATGCCACATCGTTTAGAATATTATCAAGTAAGCTATAGCGTTATGGATGATACTACGTTACGACGTGAATTATCACCGTTAGAGAAACTTGATGATAACTATCCTAAATATTTACTTACAATGGATGTGTTACATAAAACAGATAATCATAATGGTATAGAGCAAAAGAATGTTTTAGATTGGCTACTAGAATAGGTGAAGTAGCTTTCACAAAAATGCAGAAAAATACCGATAAAATTAGCCTTTAGCCCTTAAAAATGCTATAATATTATGATGAATTATAATCAGTGTTAGTAAAATGAGGTGAGATTGTGGCAGACCAACAATGGTCCCACGGGAATATTCATCCCGTTCAGATTGATAAAGAAATGAAGAACGCCTATATCGATTATGCGATGTCCGTAATCGTAATGCGTGCTCTTCCAGATGTGCGTGATGGCTTGAAACCAGTACATCGTCGTATTTTGTACGCGATGCACGAAACAGGCATGACGCCAAATAAACCGTACAAGAAATCCGCTCGTATCGTCGGTGACGTACTCGGTAAATATCATCCACATGGTGATAGCTCCGTTTACGACGCAACGGTTCGTTTAGCGCAAGATTTCAATACGCGCTACCTCTTGGTAGATGGCCACGGTAACTTTGGTTCCATCGACGGCGATAGTGCCGCTGCGATGCGTTATACCGAAGTACGTATGGCGAAAATTACGCAAGAAATGCTCGCTGATATCGACAAGGAAACTGTTGATTTCATGCCGAATTATGATGAAAGCTTGCAAGAACCTACCGTATTGCCAGCGAAGATTCCAAATCTTCTCATCAATGGTTCCAGCGGTATCGCCGTAGGGATGGCGACAAATATTCCGCCGCACAACCTTAACGAGGTATGTAATGGCCTTACCATGCTCATCGATAACCCAGAAGTAACTGTGGACGAATTGATGACGCAAATCAAAGGTCCAGACTTCCCGACTGGGGCGCTCATTTTGGGCCGGGAAGGCATTAAAGAAAGCGTACTCCACAGGTCGTGGCAGCGTAAAAATGCGCGCTCGTGCAACCATTGAAGAAATGGCGAAGGGCAAGCATAAAATCGTAGTGACTGAGATCCCATACCAAGTTAACAAGGCTCGCGTTATCGAAACGATTGCGAATTTGAGCCGCGACAAGGTAATCGATGGCATCACAGCACTTCGCGACGAATCTGACCGTCAAGGTATGCGCATCGTTATCGAATTGCGTGCTGACGTGCAACCAGATATCGTTCTTAACAAATTATATAAACACACTCAACTTCAAGAATCTTTCGGCGTGATTATGTTGGCCCTCGTAGATGGTCATCCTCGCGTATTGAATTTGAAAGAAGTATTGGGTTACTACTTAGATCACCGTCTCAATGTAATCGTACGCCGTACTCAATTCGAGCTTAACAAAGCCGAAGCGCGTGCACACATCTTGGAAGGCTTGTTGATTGCCCTCGACCACATCGATGAAGTTATCGCTACAATCCGCAGTTCTCAAACTGACGAAATCGCACGTAACGCATTGATGCAAAAATTCGGGCTTTCAGAAAAACAAGCAGTAGCCATCCTCGACATGCGTTTACGCCGTTTAACAGGCTTGGAACGTGAGAAAATCGAAGACGAATACAAGGAATTGTTGGCATTGATCGAAGACTTGAAAGCTATCTTGGCTAGCGAAGCGCGTCAACGTCAAATCATCAAAGACGAACTCGAAGATATGAAGAAGAAATACGGCGACCCTCGTCGTTCTGAAATCACAATCGATACGTCCGACCTTGATGTAGAGGACCTCATCGCTGACGAAGAGATGGTTATTACCTTGACTAAACAAGGTTACATCAAGCGCATGAACGCGAACGTATATCGCAACCAACATAAAGGTGGTGCTGGCGTTATCGGCATGAAGACGAAGGAAGATGATTATGTAACACAAATTATGCATGTTCGCACACATAATACGTTGTTGTTCTTCACGTCCACAGGTCGTACATACCGCCTCAAAGCATACGAAGTGCCAGAAGCAGGTTCCCGTAACTCTCGCGGTACTGCCATGGTTAACGTATTGCCACTGGCTGTAGGCGAATCCGTTACGACTATGATCGACCTTGAACGCGTTCAAGAAGATGTAAACTTATTCATGGTAACTGAGTTTGGCGTTGTAAAACGTACAGCTATCGAAGAATATCGCAACATCCGTCGTTCTGGTCTCAACGCTATCAACCTCGACGAAGGGGATCACTTGATTTCCGTCAACGTAACGACTGGTGACCAAGATATCTTGATTGGTACTAAATTGGGTATCGCTATTCGTTTCAGTGAAAGCGATGTACGCCTTATGAAACGTGCGGCTCATGGCGTGCGGGGCATCAAACTAAATGTAGGCGACGTGGTTGTAGGCGCTGGTGTTATTAATGCTGATGAAAGCGAAGCACAAGTGTTTACTATCTCCGAAGAAGGATTTGGTAAACGCAATGATGCGGAAGCTTATACATTGCAAAAACGCGGCGGTAAAGGCTCTAAGAACTTCAAGATTACGAATAAAACAGGTGACGTAGTTGCCGTTGAAGTTGTTCATAACGATGATGAAGTAATGCTTATCTCTGAACAAGGCAAAATCATCCGCTTCAACATGAATGATATTGCTGTTAAAAAAGGTAAAGCTATTTCTGGTGTGAAAACACAAAACCTCGACGAAGGTGATAAAGTAGCTAGCATTGCTGTTATTCCAGGTTCTGAAATCGAAGAAGATGTAATTGAAGAATAATAAGCTGAAGAACATTAAGCTCATAAGTTCATAAGCTAACGAGCTAAACAAGCTATAAGCTAATGAGCTAAATAAGCTAATAAGCTAAAGCATACTATAAGTCATATAATTGAGTAATTAAGATACAAATATGTAAGTAACTATGGGCGGCCATCTTAGATGGTCGTCTCTAGGGAGTTAGAAATGAAAATGGTTAGCTGCTATGTTTGCAGCAGGGTTTTCTTTGTAGGTGGCTTTGGCCAAGCGAGTGCCGCTGATTGGTACTATATCGATGCTGATGCTGACGATGCAGCATGGTTTATTGACAACTCTTCTGTATATAAAACAGATGATGCGGCAACAGTACTTGTTAAAATTAACAATGTAGAAGGTTTTACATACATCTACACAGTACGCATCGATCGCAAAGAAAAAACATGGACAGAACTTGATACAACAGTATACAGTGCTGCAGGTGTAGCGTTATTGTCTAGCAAAGACGCACAAAAACCTACAAAAATTGAAGATGATACCATGGGCGCGGAAGTTATGAAGGCCCTATGGGGTAAATAATCCAACAATTTAATAGAAGCTGATATTCGCTCTGTCTATTTAGATATTTAGAATGTATAAATAGCCCCGAACTATCCTGAAAGCCTCCATAGTGACCTAAGTCGTTTTCAGAACAGTTCGGGGCTTTCTGTTTTCTTACCAATCTTACAGGGCGAATATCAGCCTTCAAATCTATTGGATTATTTAAAGCCCATAGGAGCCTCGCTAGACGTTCCTTAGAGGTTCTATATAATTTATGCATTTAATAGAGTTTTTATTAGTAATATGCAATTATGGTGTTATAATGAAGTCATAGTGAATTGTATTATGCGAAATGCATAGTTGTTTAGATTTTCTAATCAGGAGAGAACGGTTATGAAAAAATGGTTTGCATGTTTAGCAGTAGCAGGTTTGTTATTTAGCGCTGGTGTGGGTGTGTCTCATGCTGAAAGTTGGTATGCATTGGATACGGATCAAAATGGTCGTACTGGTTATATCGATAATGATTCTGTTGATAAAAATGATGCTCGCGCTACATTGCGTTTGAAGATCGTAGATCCTAATGGAGATCACTCCATTTATACAATGACATTCAATCGTGCTGATAAAACAGTGCAGCTCATTGATGTTACAACATATAACCCACAAGGCTATATGATTGGCTCTGAAACATTAGCAAATACAAAAGTACAAATACAAGAAGGAAGTAATCTAGATCACGTGTATCACTTGATTTGGTAAATTTCCTCTCTCATCGACCTCCATAGTTACCTAAGTCGGTCTCAAAGAGATAGAACCCTTTCTGGTATGATTAAATTTACTCAAAACTGCGTAGGGGAATAGCGAGCTAAGTCGTCCTTAGAGATATATCCACCCGTTTTCTCATTTCCTAATGAGGAAATCTTTCCAAAACTGCGTTTGGGAGTAGTTACCTAAGTCGGTCTCAAAGAGATGGAACTCTTTCTGCACGTATGATTAAATGTATCTAAAGTATTTATTCCCTTATTTTATGGTATAATTTAAGGGAATAGTTTTATGTATAAGGGATTAGAACCGAATGGAGGTGTGTGTATGCGTCGTTTTGAGTATGGTTGGATTCAGTCTTTGTCGTTGGATATGGATATTTTAAGTCTTATTGCAGGGAATTTACCGGGCGAATGGCAAGGAGGAGGTTTTGCTTTCACAGAGTCCTGCTATATTAGATTCTCTTGTAGAGTTGGCAAAGGTACAGAGTACAGAGGCTTCAAATGCGATTGAAGGAATCGTGACGACGAGTACACGGCTTCGGCAGTTGGTGGCTGACAAGACTACGCCTCGAAATCGGGATGAGCAGGAGATCATGGGGTATCGTGATGCTTTAAATGTTATCCATGAAAGTTATGATTCCATATCTTTGTGTCGCAATCATATTTTGCAGTTGCACAAGATTTTGTATAATTACCAGTTTAATGCCCGTGGTGGACAGTTAAAGAGTGTACAGAACTATATTAGTGCTACCTATCCCGATGGACGGACAGAGGTGTTATTTACTCCTCTAGCGCCCTATGAGACAGCAGAGGCCCTTGACCAGATTTGCGCTGAATATAATCGTGTTGTAGGCAATGGAGAGGTAGAACCACTCCTAGCTATTCCTATTTTTATACATGATTTCCTATGTATTCACCCATTCAATGATGGAAATGGTCGCATGAGTCGTTTACTTACGACATTATTGTTGTATCGTAGCGGCTTTATGGTTGGTAAATATGTATCGTTAGAGGCTAAAATCGCCGCAAACAAGGATATGTATTATGCTGCTTTACGCGAGTCTAGTGATACTTGGTATGATGAAAGCTCTTGTCCTACGACTTTCATTCGGTATTGGTTACAAATGTTATTGGCCGCGTATCATGACTTTGAGGACCGCAGTTCTATATTGGCAAATAGTGGTTCTGCGATGGAGCAGGTGCAAGCTGCCATCGATAATCACTTAGGGCTTTCACAAAGCAAGATCTTAGAGAATGGTGTCCTAATCTCAGCGATAGTGCTATTGAAGGGTCTGTACGTGCTCTTGTGAAGGATGGTCGTATTCAACGAAAAGGTGGAGGTCGTTCTACCTATTATGTGAAGTCTTGATAATTGAGCACGTTTGTCTTTCATAAAATATTTAGTTTCATCGAATATACTAGATTTCGTATTCTTGTATTTAAATCGAGAGGTAAACATATGAAAAAAACATTGGCAGCTGTTTTGGCAGCAGGCGCTTTATTGATTGGTGGCATCGGTAGTGTTGATGCAGCAAATTGGTATACTGTTGGTACTGATAGCAATGGTATCACTTGGTCTATCGATAACGATTCTGTTAAAAAAGATGACAAAAAAGCTGTTTTGGACATCAAAGCTATGGACTACGAAGGTTATCACTACATCGTAACTGAAGAGTTTAACCACAAAAAACGCGAAGTAAAAGACGTTAAGGTTACTCTTTACAATCCGAAAGGCGAAGTAGTAAAACAAGAACAACCTAACAAATCTACTCGTAAGGTTGAACAAGGTACTCCTGCATACGCTGTATACACACTTATCTGGGGTGACAAATAATCTAATCCTCCGAGGATTATGATTTTTGGTGAAAGCCACATACGCACGTTCTCATTTGAGGGCGTGCGTTTTTTTACTACCTTTAATTCCCTAAAATTTGGCGAATTATTTATCCATTCGTACAATGGGCATATTATTATCGTATTTTGCACAAAAGTGTAACATTTCTACATAGTATAAACTTTCACTATAGCGTATACTAAAGGTAAGATGTGGAAGTACGCCTTGAGCACAGTGCTCTGTAGTTTGGCCTATTTCTTTTAAAGGTTTGCTAGTTTTAGTTTGTTAGAGGAGGTCCTCATGTCTCAATACGAATTTATCGATAAACGCGTGCCGATTGCGCTCGACAATCCATCCATTTATCACGACATTTCTAAGTGTAAAAACTGTACGTTATGCCGTCGCGCTTGTGCGGATGTAATGAGCGTACTCGACTACTACGATCTCGATGCAAACGGCGACGTGCCTGTATGTATCCATTGTGGTCAATGTGCGGCTGCATGTCCATTCGACTCCATGCATGCTAAATCCGAGCTTGAAAAGGTGAAAGCCGCTCTTGCAGATCCTGAAAAAATCGTTGTTATTCAAACAGCTCCAGCTGTTCGTGTAGCTATCGGCGAAGGCTTCGGTTACGAACCAGGTACGTTCCTTGAAGGTAAAATGGTTGGCGCATTGCGTGCATTAGGTGCAGACTATGTAGTAGACACTAACTTTGGTGCGGATTTAACTATCATGGAAGAAGCATCTGAGCTTGTAGAACGCCTTAAAAATGGTGGTCAAATTCCTCAGTTCACAAGCTGCTGCCCAGCGTGGGTGCGCTTTGCGGAAATCTACTTCCTGAATTGATTCCTAACTTGTCTTCCACACGTTCTTGTATCGCTATGGAAGCAGCTATGATTAAAACATATTTTGCTGAGAAAAAAGGCATTAATCCTAGCAATATCGTATCCGTATCTGTAAACCCTTGTACGGCTAAAAAAGCAGAAACAAAACGGGAAGAAGAAAATGCAGCGGCTCGTTACCATAATGACGAATCCCTTGGCATGGACACAGATATTTCCATCACCTCGTGAGTTCATCCGTTGGATTCAAGAGGAAAATCTCGACTTCAATGCCATTGAAGAATCCCAATTTGATGACTTAATCGGTATGGAAACGGGGGCCTCCATCATCTTCGGTAACACTGGCGGTGTTATGGAAGCTGCTATGCGTACAGCATACAAGCTTATCACTGATAAAGAGCCACCTCCATATGCATTGACACACCTTGAAGACGTTCGTGGTATGGAAGGTGTTAAAGAGGCCACTGTTCAATTAGGTGATGATGTAACCTTGTCTGTTGCTGTAGTGCATGGCGGTAAAAACACACGTGACTTCCTTAATGCGTTGAAAGACAGTGATAAACACTATGACTTCATCGAAGTTATGGCTTGCCCAGGTGGCTGTATCGGTGGCGGTGGTCAACCGCGCACTAAATTGCCTCAAGCTGTAAAAACTAAGGAAGCTCGTATTGGCGGTCTTTACGAAGCTGATGCGAACTATAAATGGGTCGCTTCCTATGAAAACCCAGAAATCCAAGCCTTATACAAAGACTTCTTGGGTGAACCATTGGGCCATAAGGCACATGAACTTCTTGCATACACATTACACAGACCGCAGTGCAGTTCTTGGTGATCGCAAAGACGTAACACCTGAAACTTGCCCAACATCCCCTAAATATAAGGGCTAATCGTATTACAAATTAGCTAAATAAAAATAAATCCTACGGGTCATGAGTGACTTGATACTTGTGTAGATATTGACTACTGAGTGTCAACTTACATGCGATTCGTAGGATTTTTATGTTTATCCTTATTATGGATTCATAACGATTGAGTACCTCGTATATCAATGCTTACAATTACTTTATAACTTTATTATGATAAATTAGTATAGAAGATTAGCTTTCACATGAGGAAAAGATGAATTATATAGTGTATAATATATAGAGAAGTAATGTGTAAGAGAGTTCAGCAAGGAGTTTTGTGGAGAGATGAACTTGTTTTTACGGCGTGCCTTATGTGGCATGGCCTTGATAGTCGCCGCCATCGGTACTGCGGGATGCCAACATGAGAGTCAGGCAGAGCAGGAAGAGGTACGAACTGTATCGTATCGGGCCGTCATGCAATCAGACAAACCTGTCCCTGAGAAGGTGAATACTTGGCTTGGGGCTATGTCTCAAGAGGACAAGATAGGTCAACTGATGATTAGCCTTCATGGCAGTACGGTAGGACAGTCCCAAAAGGACGTCATCAGGAAATACCGTGTGAGCGGCGTTATGCTAACCAATGAAAATCTAAATAATAAAAACCAAGTGAAAGCTTTCACCAGCGATATCATGCAAACGGCCACAACAGCGAGTATGGTGACGCCATACATCGGCATCAATCGGGATAAGGTGTTGAGTACGAATGAAAGTTTCTTGCGCTTGCCAGAGCCAAATCGTTGGGGGCAACTACCGATGGAACGGATCATTAATTTAGTGACTCGATCGGCCATCGAAATGCGCGATATGGGCTTCAACCTCATTATGGGACCAAATGCAAACCTTGGGTGCCGAATGTGTCCTATACATCTGACCCTACGTGGGCAGGGCATATGGATCTGGCCATGGCGGAGCGTTACCAAATCAACCACATGTGGTTTGGCTATAACTACTTCCCAGCAGTGAGCCTTGGTGATGCATCCTTTGAGACCGCTAACGATGCGAAGGCCTATCTGAACAACAACGATGTGTCCGTATTTAAACGCCTCATTACACAGACGACAGCGAATACGTACATGCTCGTCATAAGCCATGTGCAAATTCCTGCCATCGATAATGAACACCTAGCGAGTAACTCGAAAGCAATCATAACGGACTGGCTACGACACGAGCTAGGCTATAACTGCGTGGTTATGACCGACCGTGTCGATGTAGGGGCTTTACAAGCAAACCAAAAGATAGGGGACTTTGCAGTTAACTCCATCGTAGCAGGCAGTGATTTAGTCCTCCTTGATGCGGATACGGGTCACATCGATGAAGTCCATCGCGCACTTACGCAAGCGGTGGCGAACGGAACCATTTCAAATGACCGACTCAATGATGCGGTTAAGCATATTTTGCTCATGAAGATGCAAACTCAACTACAACAATAAAGAAATAAATACAACAATAAAGAAACAACTATAACAATAAAGAAACGACTATATAAATATCCTTATTACATACGAGTCATATGACGTGCTATACCTTATGGTAGGCACGTCTTTTTATATATGTTGAGTATAAAAAAGATTATATATGGAATATTGTATGTTGGCGTGACGAGAATAGACCTATAAGAATGCAGTAAATATAAGGGATTCCACAATCGAATGGGTAAAAAGTAAACCATTAAATAAGTATATTTTATGCGTAAAAAAATTTAACATAATAAAAAGTCATGTTAATATTATGAAAATAAGTTTATATTTGTTTTAAATTTATGATATAATAATCTCTATAGAATGTTGGAGGTGAGAGTATATGAATTTTGTGGGACGTGCTGAAATTATTGAGAGTATCCAGTCCCGTATTGCGATGAATCAAATGAGTTTGTGTGTTGTGTACGGTCCGCATCGCAGTGGCAAATCTTATGTGGCTTCCCAGCTTGTACGACGTCATAAGGCGTTATACTTGGCAGGTCGCATGGCTAATGAAGCAATCCATGTAGCCGATATGAATCGAGCTCTTGAGGCACGTTTTGTTCCTACCGATGCGCAGGACAAATTCGAACCGATCACTAACTTGCAAGAGGCTTTTGAGGGTCTATTTGAAAGCAGTGTGAAAACGCCTCAGACTGTGGTGATTGATGATTACCCTTCCTTGGTGGAAGCTGTACCTCAGTTCCCCATACACTTGCGTGATTTGTTAGATACCTATAAAGAAACGAGCCAGTTGAACATCATTTTGATGGCCAATGGTTTAGAACAGCTCGATGGTCGCATCATTGGCGATCGCAGTCTAATCGGTCCCTATGTGTCGGAATATTTTGAGGTGAAACCGTTTTCCTTGGTAGATATGAAATCCTTGGGCCTTCACTATGCTAAGGATGACTTGCGTACCGTATTCGCCGTAACAGGCGGTCTACCTGCGTATGTGCAGTACTTTGATAATGGTGAAAGCATCGATACGAATATCATTAATTTGTTCTTCTCCGTATCGGGTGCCCTATTTGAAGAAACACAACATATCTTACATCGAGATATGAAAAATATAACAGGTGCTAACGCTATCCTGTCTGGCCTTGCTACCCTTGAAAGACCATACTACGTGGAGCTTTTACAAGCTAGCCAAATTAAAAGCGGCACCTTTACATCTCGTTTAAATGACCTCATGGCGATGGGTCTCGTAGGTCGTATCCAAGCGAATAGCCGTGGACCTGCGAAATACGCAGACTACCACTTTACCAATAGCATGTTCCATTTCTGGTACCGCTATGTGTATAAATACTGGGGTGAAATCGTGCGTGGCAACGGTGCAGACGTGTACCAAACCTACGTAAAGCCACAACTGAAAGACTTTGTGGAAGCTTCCTGTATTGCAATTTAATCAGACAATTTAATCAGACACCACACTTCCTCTGTGGTGTCTTTTTGTGTTGTTTATTTATTTTGCCGTAGTATTCTTTTGAATCCTATTTATGTGTCATATTATTTTGATTATATTTCATTTTCAGCAATTACCTATCTAGGTGTATAGTTATGTCCTTTCAGAGATAGAAATTAATATTAGATTGTAACAGAATATGACGGAATTCAAAAGAATTGCCAATTTGTCAAAATCACCAATCCACGCTATTGTGTAGATAAGCGCTATGCCATGGCAGGAAAGGGGATTTATGTTATACACAAACGAAGAACCGTTAGTACAACGAACCTGTATTAAAACTGCAAGCCTACAATCGGAGAAATTAGTTACTAGAAAATCAGTATCTGAAAAAGCACATTCTACAAAAGCACAATCTGAAAAAGTACAACCTGAGGAGCTATCACCTGCAGAAAAAACTTCTAACGAAGTACTTTCTAAGGAACTAAAGTACAAGGTGCCAGAGGAGTTGAAATTACAGACCCTTATTTGTGGGCATCAGGTATTAACATCCTTATCGGATAAAAGCCTTGTGTCGATTTGTCAAAATCCGAACATGCGAATTCAGACTGTTGGATATCAGCCGTGGTCTGTTGATGAGCTGCGCCATGATGCGGCACAAATAGAGCTCTGTCACAGGTATCGACCACTCATCTTGCACTATACGAATCGGACCGGAAATCGTGAGTTTAGGGAAGACCTAGAGAGCTATCTATGTGCCATACTCTTGGAATCGATTTATAGCTTTGATCTGAAAGGGGCTGTACCGTTCCCTGGCTTTGTGAAAGCTGGCATTAGATATGGTTATATGCGGTATTGGAAACGAGAACGGTTACGTAATCATCGTGAGATTCATATACCAGACCGCATCACAGAAGATGGAGAGGTCACGTTTGGTATGGATATCTTCTCGTCTGGAGAAAATATAGCAGACATGATTATGACGGCTGATGAAGAACAAAGGCTGCGAGCGCGTCTCGTATGGGCATTGAGTAGATTATCTCAAGACCAACAAGACCTTTTGCGCCGTGTATATGGGGAATGTAAAAGCCTCGTATCCGTTAGTGAAGAGCTGAACTGTAGCCGCCAAGCTATCCAAAGACGTCATGAACGAGCCCTTCGGAAGCTGCGCAGATACCTAACGACGGACTTTAAGAAATTGCGAGTACACTAGATACGAATACAATAGGGCTATATATTCATTAGAGATATACACGTATTAGAGTTATATACATATGAGATTCTTAGAACTCTGAATCGATTAGAATATGTAGTGTAAACATATGAATATTAGTCTATTAGAGTCTAGTTCGTATTAAATAATATGTGTTAATATAATTTAATTTCTTATTTATATTCTGATTTTTGTATAATTACATTAATCTCGATTAACAGATATACATAAAATATGCAATTCTCAATTTAAATGAGAAAATAATGACACATATAAGTAACCATTAGTTTTACAAGATCTTAAAGTCTTTAATTTTACATAAATTTCTATAGTTTTGTGTATATATTTACAAATTATACAGACTGATATACAATTAAATCAACAGCAGATTAAAGCATGCGAATCTGCTTTCACAGAACACGTGTTCATTGTATTGTTGAAAGGAATGTTCCTAATTAAAGTGGAGAGAATTCCTATGATAACACATGATGAATTAACAGATATGATGGCCGCTCGGCTATCTAAGGGAGGATTTGGATTTGATCTATACGAATCCAAAGAACCACATTGTTTGTTTTATTCCTACTTATGAGCCTGGTGGTGGGGACAGTACGAAGTGCTATTTCGTAGATGGTCGTGAAGAACTGGTCTGTCTGCCGATGCGCACCATTACGCGGGAGCTGGCGGTACAGGAAGGGTTGAGGCCCAATTATATTTTGACCAGCGACGGTCGGCGTAGTAGCTATACATCGCCTAAGACCTATGGTCCGCATCTGACCTTTGCCCATATCAAATGTCGGCGCCCTGTCGGCAAAGACGTGGTGTATGGCCTCTTTAACGTGGCTATACCCTATGAATATGTCGTTACGGAAGGTCCGGAACCCGATACGAGCTATATTCACGTGGGGAACTTCGCACCGATTTTGGTGTACCAATCTCCGCGTCACGTTAAACACAAACTGAACGAAGCCATGCTAGAACACTGCAACTACGTGCGCAAAATGCTAGCCCGCATCAAACTCAGCCAAAACCCACAAGTCGTGGCCGAACTATTTATCGCCTGGAGAGACCTTACAAGATAAAACACTAGGGGAGAGACGAACTAGAACGCTAGGGAGAAATGAACTAGTAGGGAGAGAAAGAGAGTATAGGAGAAAAATATAGGGAAGACAAAATAAGGTGATCATAAATATACAATACACCTCAAACACTTAAATATATTCCAAGAAGAACCACCCTGATAGGGGTGGTTCTTTTTGCATGTAATAGTATAAGATTTTAGTATTTACGGATTAAATTGTTAAGGCAAATTCAAGTAATTTTGCAATATTTTGGCCTCGTTCATTGATATTACTTTCAAGCCAAAGCTCTTGTACGCTGTACTGTGGCTGGTATTGAGCCTGTAATTGTACACGTCTAGCATCATTACCTGTATTAATGGCTGTAGTAAGTGCCTCTACTATACTACTTGTAACTTTATAGTCTGATTCTTCGTAGTATTCTTTTTTCTCTATAAAATCTTTGTTTTTAGCTGCAATGTTTGCGGATTTATCTAGTAAGGTTAAGTTACCAATTCTATTTGTAAATTCTGCTTTTTCTTTATCGCTAGAAAATTGATAGCGCTGTGCATCTGCTGAACGAGGCATAATATGTTCTAGTTCAATTTTTTTAGGTGGTGCTAGAATAATTACATTATCATTGAAGTATAATTCAATAAATTTTAATAATAAAGATGCTTTTTGATTTGCATTACCTGATGGATTAGCAAAAGATTTTATTGGTAGAACGACTTTTAGTTGTCTAATATTTTCAATAATACGATCACTTAAATGTGCTTTAATTTCATTGTATTTTTCTTCATCAGTAGATTTTTTTAGTGCTTTGGATAGTGCTGTTTCTAATTCTTTTTCAATTTGATTAGTTTGTGTGAATGAGAATAAAACAGAAGCTCCATATTTTACTGCTAAGTCTAAAATATCTTCTTTTAAAGAATCTGATGAGTTGTAGAACGGAATTAATAGGGATAGCATTTGTTTTAATTTTAATAGATTAAAAAGAATAAAACTATTATTGCTTTGTGAGAATAAATTATCTCTACTATTTTTCACAATACTGCTATAAATAGTTGCACAATGTTTTAAAGACTTTGAAAGTTCTAAAATATCTTTGCTATCAAGCTTTTTATTATCAAAGAAAGTAAATAGCTTATCTTGCTTTATATTTTGGCCATAAGTACCTAAAATATAATGTTTGGTAAATGTAGATGTTTGAATTTTTTGCTTTGATAAAACCTTAATGAATTCATTCCAATTAGAATTAAACTCATCTTTTTGTGTTTCGGTTATTGATTTATCGTTATAGAGGATTTTCATGAAATTACTTTTCAATAAATCCATTGGTTCCAAAGAGCGACCACGATTATTGAGTACTTCAAATAATTGGAAGGCTTTTTCTTTTGAGTCAGCGGTAGTGACAATAAGCATGACTTTATCTTGAATATATTTGATAAAGTTTTTGAATTGTTTTCCCCAGATTCTTGAATTTCATTAACACGATCACATAATGTTTCAAATACTATATTTAGGTTCTCATCGGATTCATTAGATGATTGTGACGGAGATATACTTTCATTTTTGATGATTGCTTTATAGGTTTCACCAAAATCTAAACTAGAGTTGTGTAGTATACGTAATCCTTTAAATTTATCATCGCTGTCTAAAAATTGGAAAGCTTTATCTATATCAGCCATAACACGATACCATTTATTCGCGGTTTCACTTTGTTCATGCTGTAACTTTTCTAAAGCTATAAATACAGCCTTAAATAGTAATGTAAGTGTTGTAAGACGTTGCTGACCATCTACAACATCCGCACTGTTATCACTGTTATTTTTAATTAGTACTATATTACCTAATAAATATCCTGGAAGGGAGTCAATATCTACAGTAAAGTTATCTGTATCGGCCATAAAATCGTTGATGAGATTATTAGCCTCTTCATCTGTCCAGACGAAGGCTCGCTGGAAGTCTGGAATAATAAACTGATCAGAAGAACGAACTAAAATTTGTGAAAGGGGTTGCATTTCTGATGTAATTTTTGCCATATAATCACACTCCTTGTATCTTTATTAGATCATAATAATAGTCTTTGATCAATAGAGATAATGAAAAAAACGTGAATCGTTTAATCCTTGTCAAATTTTAAAAATTTAGAAGTGTTATTCTGCAAGGGGTTGCCATTTTGATTTATGAATAATAGATGATACAATATAAATATATATTGAGAAACGTGTATGTTATACATCCTTCTTTTATTAAAGAAGCATATGAATGTACTAAAATAAAGTGTATATTTAGTGCAGTTAAGGTTTGTATAGAAAACAAATGTAATTAGTTTTATCCATTAATGTTAACGATAATAAAGTTGTTTGTATTTAGGCATTTATTTATTGGGATTATATATATGGAGGTTTTCTATGGAACGTTTTACTTTAAGAAAAAATGATTACCTATCTCGTCATACTTTAGGTTATTTTCATCAACTATATTTGGGGTATCAAAAACCTGGAAATCCAGATTTTTTGAATACACTAAAAAATATGCTAAACCATTATAGTAACTATCAAATTGAAGCAGCTCGGCAAGAAGTGTATGATCGGGTTCGAAAAGATTTACCCGCTATCATAGCTGAACGAGAACTAGATGAGGTGGTAGTTGTAGTAGTACCTCGTTCTAAAGTGTTTAAAAATCCATCTCAATTAGGTTTTAGATTGACAATTCAAGATTGTGTTAGAGTGTTGCGTAATAATGGATATCCTAACATTATAGATGGTACTGAATGTATTAAGCGTCATACAGATACTAAAACAACACATCTTCATAAATTTTTAGCTGGTTTTTATAATACTGGACATGCTCCTTATGTGGGGATTACAAAGGCCACTTGTCATATTGATGCAGATAAGGTACGTGGCAAAACAATTATATTAGTTGATGATATTTACACAAAAACAGTAAACGTAGATGAGGATTGTATTGAGGCATTATATAAGGCTGGCGCTGAACGAGTTATATTATATGTGATAGGATATACGCAACATAATAATTAATATGTTGGTTGATAAAGAGGTAAGACTGTGAAGATTAGCGATATAGCTCTTAAAATATGGGCAGCCCAAGTAGTAGGTACTATATCTTCAAGAGCACAATTTCATAAACAATTTACTTCTAAGGCTAACTTTCTTAGCTACATAGAGAGTGACACTAATGTAAATAATATGGTTAGTCAATTAACTAAAGAGATAGCGGATAATACAGCACTTGATGGAGTAATCTGTATATTTGATCAGGAGTTTCCTGTTATTAATTCAACAGTTACAGCGAAGGGTGATAGACCATATTTGTTGTTCTATAAAGGGGATATTTCTTTATTACATCATTTAAATAATAATGTTGCTGTCATTGGACATACGATCCCTAGTGAAAGTATTAAAGAGCGAGAACGAAAGATTGTTTCACAGCTAGTAAAAAAACAGCAAGTAATTGTTAGTGGTCTTGCCAAAGGTTGTGATGTCATTGCTCATGAAGAGTGTATGCGACTAGGAGGCAAAACAATTGCTATATTACCCTCACCAATAGACCAAGTTTTACCTAAAGATCATGTAGAGCAAGCAAAACAGATTGTAGAAACTGGTGGATTACTTATTAGTGAATACTATGCACCGCCAAGTAATCCTAGGTTTGAGATGGCTAAGCGTTTTATTGATCGTGATCGTTTACAAGCTATGTTTGCTAAAGCAGTGATTTTGATAGCTAGTTATGCTGTACATAAGGGCGATAGTGGTGCTAGGCACGCTATGAATAAAGCATTGAAATACAAGCATCAAACTTGTGTTATGTATGATGAAAAGCGAGATAGTCATGTTGATGAAATGGAATTAAACAAACAATTTGTTGAGGCTAGTAGTGTAAAAGTTTTAGCGAAAGCTGCTCGAAAGAATCCTGCTTTCATCACCATTGATGAAATAGCAAAATATAGAATTAGCTCTTTAGAAAGAGTGAATAGTACAAAGCAAGATAATTTATTCTAATAACATATTAGGAGGAATCCTTGTTTCATATACTCGACATAGACAATACATTATTCTTTACTAATGAATTAAATAATAAAGCATATATATTTGCTTTATCTTCTTTGGGGTTGAAACCATTATCACCTTGTAAACGTATTACGAGAACAGTAATTGCTTCATGGTATCCATTTTTAAAGGATGAAGAGATGATTGCTATTATACGGTTAAAGCAAATATATGTAGGTGAAAATTTATATCTTATCAGTATTAATGATGATTTACACCAACTATTACGAAAGGTGGGGCCAAATATGGTCGGACTATGGACGGCTGCAGATCCAATCAGAATTAAGAAAATTTTAGATTATAACGATATTACTAATTATACATACATTCGTTTTAGTGATAAAAGCCAAGATGATATAGGTCATGGTATTCAAGAGTTTTGTCACGTATTTCATTGTGAAAAAAATCAGTTATGCTTTTATGAAGATGATAAAAATGTAATATCTCTCTTGAAATCCCATAATGTTCAAGTTGTAGAAGTACTTGCATAATTTAAAAGCTCTACCTTGTTTAAGGTAGAGCTTTTTATATTTTAAGACTTTAGTCTGTAAATAATATCTATTTTATAACTAGTTACAATTTATTTCAGATGAAAAAAATATGAAAAAGTACTATAATTAATTTATTATACTCGTATTTTTATTAGTTGCATGAGGGGTTATTCATGAAATATTGGGAGTTCCCAGGTGGATTTGGTCTTACACCTACTGGGTCTAATGGTGCAGGGATAGAAACATTCTTAGATAATATTCCAATGTCTTTAACTCGTGAGGTTTTACAAAACTCTATTGATGCGCATCAAAAAGATCTTAATGCGCCTGTTCGTGTTGAGTTTAAATTTGAAATGATTCAAGCAAAAGACATTTTAGGTGAAGATGAATTAATAAGTGATATTTTGCCTAAAGCTGAAAATTTTTGGAAAGAGAAGAATAATGCAGATACACTGCATTATTTGAAGACCTTTAAGTCGGTACTAACTAGTGAGACTATCGATATGCTAGTTATTAGTGACTATAATACAACTGGTCTAAATAATCAGAACTTCGCTTCCCTTGTTGAAGGTGATGGTTATTCTGAAAAGTCTGATGAGACTTCAGCAGGCAGTAAAGGTATTGGTAAGGCTGCTCCTTTTGCTGCATCTAATTTACGTACTGTTTTTTATAATAGTATGTCTACTCATGATGGAAATAAATTTGCAGGCGTTATCAATTTTGTATCTTATCGTGATGATGAGAAAGTCTCCTTTGATGGATCTACTGCTAGTTATATTACACAAGCACGAGGTCGTTTATGTAGTGATATCGAGGTGCCAGCAAGATTTACTCAAAATCGACAAGAGTATGGAACCGACTTGTTTGTAATGGGCTTAAAGAAGATAGAAAATTGGAAAGAAAAAATTATTTTAGCGGTCCTCAATAATTTTCTTGTAGCTCTTCAGAATAATAAACTTGAAGTTGTTGTTGGTGATGAAAAAATTAATCAACTGACATTATCAGACTATTTGAAGTCTATTAAAGAGACCTTAAAAATTGGTGAATATAATCTTTCTACGGATGAAAGAAATACTTTTTATAATACATACTCTTATTATCTAGCGCTTTCATCAGAGAATAATAAAAGATTTTCTATTCCTGAAGAATGGGTAGAAGAATATCCGTTTATAGAGGATACGGATGAAGCTACATTGTACTTAGTATTGGATGAAGAACATCCAACAAGACGTGTTCTTCAAACTCGACGAAGTGGTATGACTATTTTTGAAAGAAATCGTATTAATGGTTCCATTCCATTCTCGGGTGTTTTCTATGCTACAGGTCATAAATTAAACGTTTTCTTGAAAAAGTTAGAAAATGTTAATCATGATAATTGGAGTACTGATCGTGAGGATGATAATAATAGAAAAAAATCTGAGCAATTCTTAAAGGCTTTATATCATTGGTATAAAGCAAAAGTTGAAGAATGTTTTGGTAGCGAAGATGGAGAATCTATTAAAGCCTTTGGATTAAATGATTTGTTGCCTATGATGGCGCCTAAAGATGGGAATGCCGATAAGATTGAGGATAGTGGTATTACTTCTCGAGTTAGTAATGTTGCAATTAAAGAGAAAGCCTCTAAGCCGAGTGTCACTGATGAGGCTTCAGAGTCTAAAACATTAGACCGTATTATGACTGAAATTGAGTTAGGAGATGGTGATTCTACAGGCTCTGGTAGCGAACGTAAAGGTGAAGGTGGAGGAAATTCTTCTGATAATCAATATGGTCATGGTGAGGATGAGCCAGGCGAACAAGGTGAAGTAGATGGTGGAGATCCTAGTGTAAGTGTTAAATTTACTGAAGTAAATAATCCAGATTACTTAAAGATGAAGATTATTGATGTGGATTCTGACAATGGAATGTACCGATTAATTGGTATCACGACTAAACGCAAGAATCGCTTAGGTTTTTCCTTCCAATCTATTGGTGAGAATGGAGTTGCCTATAATAAGACTATAAAAGAAATAAGCTCAAATAGTGGAAATCAAGTTAAATTACATGGTTCTAAAAGGTTTAGTGTAGAAGACTTAGAAATCAATAAACGATTTGTTGTAGATTTTACTATTGAAGATCGTATGCGTGTAAAGATGAAAGGGGTTACATATGAACTTAAAGGCTGATTTATTTCCATATCCTGTTCTAACCCCTGAGTTAGATGATTATCTCGATAATAATAGCTTTAATGCTCAAATTAATGTGAACCCTGAAAGCTCAGGTGTTATTTCTGTTGCAGCTGATTTTAAACTTGATAATCAAGGCTTAAAAGAACTGGTAGACTCTGGTAATGCTCGTTATGCACTTCATGTAGAAGGTGTAGCTAGTAGTTATCGTAAATTATGGACTAATAATGAGGATCAAACTTTTATAAGAAATACTATATTTGAAGGGGATATTCGTAAAAAGCTGCAAATCAATGCTATGGTTATTGCAAATGCGGATATTGATAACTATTCAAATATTAACTTCAATGATTTATATTATGACGAAGACTATGCTGTTACAAATTTAAAAAAAGGTGATATTTTAGCTTTTCTACCTACTAAAGAAGTTGTAATAGATCTTGAGTCTGGTCGTAGTGGAACTGAGTCTATATTTACTGTAGCACCTCATAACGAGCCATATATGAATGTAGAGTTGAGCGGAGATACTATTGTTTTAAATCTTCCTACAGAGGTATTTTCTATATATAAACATTGTGGGAATAGCATTCAATCTAAAGAGTATTTTATTTCACTCTTCTTTATTCCTGCATTAACTTTTGTGTTATCAGAAATTAAGAATAAGAATGTATCAGAAGATTTGGATTGGTATCAATCTATAGATGCATTATTAACGCAAGAAGGAATTAATCTAAATAATGAAAGTACATTAGTTATAGCTCAGCGTTTGTTGAATTGTCCGTTAATCAAAAGTGTACATGATAAATTTGCTGGAGATGAAGTAAATGACTAGATATATTAAATATGTAACGGATGAATTCTTGAAAGAGTTTAAAAACGAATTCCTTGTAAAGTATGCTTATCTATATAAAAGTAATGAAATGGATAAGTTAAAGTCTGTATTTTCTGATTCTAATAATGTGATAGAGACAAGTATCGAGTACGAATATGAACCATTAGAGGTTGAACCTAAGGAATATGATGCGGATATTGTAAGACGTAATATCAGACGTGTATGGGAGAGCCTTAAGGTACTAACTCCAGTTCAAGCTGAAATGGAAAAGATTTGGGTTGCATTAGCTCATACAGATTATCTTGCGTATCAAATGGGAATTTTTAATAGCCAAATCGCTAATCCTGATAATAAAAGCGTGAAGAATCTAGTTTGAAGTCACGTACTATTTTTGTTAATGGTGCAAAACGCTCTTTAGCTATACATAATCTTGCGATTTTATGGTGGTTGGCATATTACTTTAGAGATGATCAAAATATAGAAGCTCCATATCATTTAATAGACTTTTTTGTGTCTACTCCGTATCGTGGTAATGCGGTAGCTCTTTTATCTAGTAATATTATTTCTAATAAAGAAATTGCATTAGGTATTTTGGAAGCCGTAAAAGTTCTTATAGAAAAAGAGGGAATGGTTGTAAACCGCTTCCCTTATTCTGAGGCTGGTAAAATCTTAAACGAGGTCGGTGGTGTCAGAATTTTAGATACTCTGACTCGTGAAGAAGTTAAAGACATTCTAATTAAAAATCTTCCTAACTCTCATAAAGTATCATTTGTAAATGATAAAGCTGAAGATGATACCTCTTTAACTACGGCTAAAGAGGAAAATCAAGATGTAGAGATTACTGAATTGGAGCGACCGATAGAAGCTACTGAAAACAATAATAATGTAGTTATTTTGCCTGTAGAGAGTACAGATGTTATTGCTCCGATGAGTGAAACAAATAAAGTGGCAAATCTTCCTGTTTTAGAAGTTACTACTCAGCAAGAAGAAACGGAAGAAGATGATGATATGTGGATTGCTCCTGTGTAAGAGAGGCGTAAGTTTATTATATGTACCAATATAATGGTATCCGTTTAGCAAAGGATACAACTATAATTAATTGGAAATACGATTTTCCAACATTAGAGATACCTAAAAGAGTATTAACTTTTTTAGAGCGTAATAATATTAATACTTATAAAGATCTACTTAAACTTGATGAAAATAATATACAGAAGTATAAATCTGGAGCTGGTAAAATCGGACAAGATGTATTAAAAATTATTGCAGATATACAGGCTATTGAAGATTTTTATTATTCGAAAAATATATCTATTGTCCTTGTAAAAAATTTATTTAATTCATTAGTTGAAAGAATTGATAGCCAAGGTTTAGATATTGATGACTTTAGTACCGAACTTATACATTTTTATAGAGATTTGTATACTATTCCATGGGAAACTGAAAAATATATGGAGTTAGTTACTAAATTAGATAGTTATAAAGATTTACAAAGAACACTGATTTTGTCGACTCTTAAAGTACATAGATCAAAAACATTTGAAGAAGTAGTTAATTGTAGCAATATACTTTTTGTTGACATTATGATAGATGATAACTATATAGATAGTATCTTAAATGAGGCGATTCGAAGGAAGATTTTGACAGTAGAGGATGGTGTTTATAGTTATAATTATCCTTCAATTGAAGATTTTTTGGTAGAAAATAAAGGGAATAAAGATTTACCCATAGTTAATTATCGAATGGATGGTCTTACCTTAGAAGAAATTGGTAATAAGCTTGGTGTTACTAGAGAACGAGTGCGGCAAAGAGAACGAAAAGCGCTAGGAAGCCTAGGTCCAGTTTTTGAAGATAAGTATAAGTTAGTTTTTGAAGCATATAATTTTAGTCCAGAATCATTTGCATATATTTTTGATGCAAGCCCTCGAATATATAACTTTTTAAAGCTTAGATATCGTGCTGGTACAAATGATATTGAAGCTATGTTAGATGATGAGGCTATTATTGAAACTATTAAATTGAGAGTAGATTCATATTTAAAGAAAGATTTAATCAAAATAGGGGATAGTTTTGTTCAGCCTAAGAAAGGGGCCATATTATATTGGTTTATTTCTACATATTGTACAGAAGATATTAAATTACAGGATGCTTATGATAAATATATAACGATTTTAGATGAGGCAGAAATTGAGGAGAGCTTACGTTTTGATTTAAGAAATTTTGGTGTCCGTGTTTCTGATAGTCTTTATACCGTATGGAAGTATCAAAAATGGTTTAGATATTATGAAACTAGAAATCTTGATATAAACCAATTAATTAATGATTTGGGCCTTTATGAATATAATAATATGGAAGTATCAACAGAGTTGTTTGTGGCTAATCGACCGGATGTGTTAGCAGAATGGGAGATACATGATAAATATGAGTTACATAATATTTTAAAGAAGTGTCAGAATAGAATTAATGGTCTTAATATTGAGTTTCTACGTATGCCTAATATTATTATTGGTAAAGCTAGTCGTGAGAAACAGGTCATAAAATTGTTACAATCTGAAAGCCCTATTTCTGTACCTGATTTTTGTGCTTTATACGAAATGACATATGGTGTCGATAAAGCTACATTTGCAGCAAATTACTTTAGTCCTATAACACCTTATAGACATGCAGATATGTTATCAATGGACGTAGAAAAAATGAGTGATACTATGATTGCAGAATCTCGCTCTATTCTTATACAGAATTTTTATAGTTTGAAAGAAATCACATCATTATTAAGTGAACATTTTAATTGTGACATGTCTGATTACGTAAATTCTTATAATATCAATCAGCTAGGATATACTTTAGCAAGTCGTTCGATTTATAAATCAGAATATACTGGTATGGTAGCCGCATTAGAGGCACATATTGCAGATAATGGATTGATGAATTCAAGAACTTTTGATCAAAGTATGTATACAACCTCTACTTTTTATGCGGCATTATCAGATTTAAGATATCAGTATAAGGTTTTAGAGATTATGCCTAACCAATATATTCATATGAGTCATTTGGAAAAAATAGGGATTACAAGAGCTGATATTGATGATTTCATTAATGCCGTGATTCAGAGTGCGCACGGAACTTATTTTACATATGGACAATTAAAACGAAGGGGATTTAAACATAAACTTCAGGACCTAGGTCTTGATGATTATTTTTATAGCTCTATCTTACGTTGGAGTAAACATTTTAATGCTCAAACATATCGTTATACTATTTTGCTTTCTGCTGAAAAGAAACAAGTTTTTTTACATGAATTATTGCGGGTGATATTAGGTGAACGCAAAGTTATTTTAAGTAAAGATTTACTTGAAGAACTTAAACTAGAATACGGTATAGATTACTCTACTGATACTCATAAGTTTTTGGAACATTGTACTCGAGGCGGGTTGGAATACAATAAAGCTACAGGAGAATTAATCGTTTCTAGAATTCCTTAAGATTACAGATTAATTTAAGAAAGCAGATATTAATACAATTGATAACATTTGGGTATAGTTAATTAATTCCTATGTGTTATTAGGGAGATTAGATATGAAATCAATATTGAGATTGCTTGTATGTATGTGTTTTAGTATTATGTGTTTATTTTCTACTTTAATAGTTGAGGCAGCTCAAATGCCACTAGATTTAGTTATTCGTGCGTCTCAAAAGGTTGCAGGTGACTGGTATGATGCTAGTGGCAATAAGGTATTAAGTATTTCCAACGGATATATTAATGGTTGTCGTATTGTGGATGGTGCTGATTTTGTCGGTGGTTATCCTGGAGCCGGTGTTTTTATTATTCAAGAGGCTCAAGGTAGAAAAGCTATTCATCTAGAGTGGTTGGGGAATAGTGAGCATAGAACCTTGATCATGAATAAAAAGAACCAATTAACTAGTCGCTTGCAAAAGGAGCATTATGAATCTGTTCGAGGAGTGCATTTAGGAATGAATCGACAACAGGTAATTGATCTACTTGGTGCTCCAAGTTCCAGTGATGTTCGTGGACGTGAGACATTAAAATATATGGATTTAGGTCTTAGTGTTGATCATAATATGGTTACAGTTATTACGCTTACTGGTAAAAATGCTCATTTTGACAAATCTGGATTGGGTATCGATTCATCTATGATTGACTACTATAACTTCTATCAATTTAATCGAATGCCATCTGAGCTTTCAAAGAATACATTCCAAGGTGTATTCTCTATTGGTCATGGTGAATACATATTCTTTGGTAGCAATGAGGTTTCATTGACTGTTTATAGTAATTAAAGCAGCAATAGTTATGTATTATTGGATTCATGCAATATAGGGTTTGTATGGATAGGGTTCTAGCTGTAAATATAAGGGGAATTATAATGAATAAAAAGTTTTTATTGTTAGCCGGTGTTGTGTCTGTGTTGAGTATGAATGGTTTAACGGTTCATGCAGATTCTACTGTTTCTACAAATAGTGAGAATTTGTTGGTTAATAGGAGTACGAATACAGATGGCTCTACGAATTATGAAATTTCGATGACGAATTATCCTACATACCAAGGGACGTTTATAGGTTCTGGTGGTGATATTAACCATGGTATTCGCATCGAATCTGATGGTATATCTATTAGTGATACGGTAGAAGAGAATGCTGGCCATCCTGATGATCGTCATTCGCGCATTGGTGCGGGTTACTTTGATATGTATAACGGCACTCATGAGCTCGTTTGGTTAGAGGATTATGGTTTGGCCATCCTCGATCGAAAAGAAAATAAATACATGGCTCAGATGGAACCTAAAACTTTTACCATGAGCAATGTACAAAGTGGTGATAAGTCTGAGCTCAGTACAGATGGCACGAAGATTGTGCACTATGATAATGAGAACAGCACTGAATACAATACGAATTATGGGTATAACGGGGTGACCATCACGACTACTGATGGGGACCATGATAATGAGAAAACGGTGTCTCTCACTAACAAAGGCCTAGATAATGGGAATAATAAAATCGTAAATGTGTCTAAGGGCGAGGTTTCCAAGACGTCTACTGATGTTATTAATGGAAGCCAGTTGCACGAAGTGAAAACGCAGGTGGACAATAATACGAATCGCATTTCTACGCTCGAAAATAACACGGTTAACATTGGTGACAAGGTCCTTAACAATGCCAAGTCCTATACGGATCGTCAGGTGTCCAAGGTTGGCGCTGCCTCTGCGGCCTTGGCGGGGCTTCATTATTTGGACTACAATCCAAATGATAAATGGTCCTTTGCGACTAGTGTAGGCCATTACAAGAACTCAAATGCGGGCGCTATCGGTGCGTCTTATCAGCCAAATGAAAACTCTATGGTACATGCTGGTGTTACCCTTGGCGGTGAAAGCATGTTTAACATCGGTGCTTCTTTCAAGGTAGGCGAACAAGATCCGACACTCAAAACAAGCCGCTTTGAAATGGCGAAACAAATCAAAGACCTACAAGCTGACAATGCATCACTGCGCGCAGACAACGAAGAACTACGAGCTGAAGTTAACGAAATTAAAGCAGCGTTGAAAAAATTACAGTAATTGTAGTATTTATAATAGTCACATAAGTTATATAATAGCTAAGCTTTACGCTTGGACCATACATAGGCACGTTCTCGAGGATATAGTATACTTATACTAATGAGAGAACGTGCCTATTATTGTTTGAGAGGTGTTGTATGAAACTAAAAAGTACATTGTTGAGTTTGGCTGTGGCAGTCGCTTTCACCATGCCTATTGATGCGGCGCAATATACTGTTCCTGAAGGGCAACCGCCTGTGCCAGGGGCTGATGCAAGTATTCCAGATACTGCGTATCAGAACTATCGTTATGGTGAAGCTCTGAATGCTAATGCGAGTGCAATTATTTTAGCGCGCAAGCACATATATGAAATGTTAGATAAGCAGGTTCAAGAGAATAAAAGGAATGTAGAAGACGCAGAACGTTGGAAAAAAGCACATGATAAATCTATGGATATATCTTCTCATGAATCTACGGTTATCTTGCTACACGAAGGTGAGCATCGGGCTAAAATGACCGTGCCTATTGGTGTTACTGGAAGTTTTTATAAGGAATCTCATAAGAAGGATGGGATAGCTTCTTTTGCCGGTGAAAACAGTGCTATTACTGGGCTTGTTAGTTTTAGTGAAAGCTTTGTAGATGATGCAGCCTATAAATCGGCTAAACAAAAGGGTGCGTTTAATTATCCTGGTATTACGAAAGGGTATTGGAGTATAACAGATAAATATTATGGTGAGAATACGCCTTTAATGTTGGCTGCTGTTACGTTTGATAAACAACCAAACCACAATTATGTGGCAGCGCTTGGCTATATAAATCACCCAATTACTACTAAGGTAGAGAGTACAATGGCTAATTTTGTAATACCATCACTACAGCCAATAGATGATGTAGATGGTACAAGTGATGCTGTTACATGGGGGAATGTAACATATCGCTTGCCTAAGGGTATGCAGTTACAATCAGAAATGAAAGAGGGGCCACATGCAGAAGGTCGTGTATATGTAGGGCCAGACATGCGGCTGGTTGTAACAAGAGGTCCTATACAGATAAAAGATCATCCAATGGTTGCATATCCTAAACGTGTTTTTAAAGATCTTATCTATAGATCCTCTAAATTATTGTTACAAAATGTACCAATCCAATCTGCGATGGTGTTGAATAATGGTGTTCCTACCTATATCATGGATCAATATAATCCTGGTAAGCTATCACGTATACTCCATTTGATACAAGATAATGAATACTCCTATGTTATGGTATTGTCGTATAAAGATGGTAAAACTAAATACAATCATCTAAAGTTACGTAATATGATGGAATACTTAGACTTTAAAAACGCTAACCAGTTAAGAAGCAAGATAGAAAAGAAGCTAAAGAAATAAGAAAAAGACCGTACCTTGGGGTGCGGTCTTTTCAGTGTTTATCTATATATTTCTATTATTCGTTCCTTATTGTATCGTATATTAGTTCGTCATATAATAACATTAGGATAGTTAGACGAGGTTGGGCCTCTCTTCGTCATCGAAGGGAGGGATAAGCCTATGAGTGATTATGAAATAATCATGCTCCTTTTACAAGTACTGGCTATTGTCATTGCTTTTGGAGCACTGGTAGCCCTTATTTGCCTTACAAAAAGCAAATAGCCCTCCGTTACCGCATGGTAGCTAAGTAAACAGAAAGGCCATTTCCTAAGTATTTTGATTTTCGAGATGCGCCCGACGTTTCCACTCGTCTGACTATCTATTTATATTATAGGAACAAAGTTGTATATCGTCAAATTGTGATAAATGAGTACCGTTATATTAGTTTTATAGATATTTGAGCTTACATATATGATGTATAATAAGTATAGTTTACATGATAGTTTATGAGTCTTAAGGAGAGATATATGTTACGGCGATTTTTCATGATGATGGCGCTGATGGTAGCCTTTACTATGCATAGTCAAGCGATTTCAATACAGGAGCTCAAGTCATCACCGCAGTTTAAGGTAGTTGCTGAGGTAACGCCTGATGTTCCTAATGCTAATGAGCATACTACGTGGTATTTAGACACGAGTTCTATTGAGGTGCTAGAGTACGCGCCGCCTATGTATAAGATTAAGGCCACTGTGTACAATGCGTATCAGTCGCCGCGGAAACATGTCATTTTTAGTGATGCCTGGACTGTGTCCTATGATACGCGTCAGTCCTTAGCAAGTCAGGTATACCGTGCGAAACAAGCGGGTGCTTCGTTGACGACGGTTATTGATGCGGCACAAACGAAAACAGGTATGACGGGCACCGAGGAACCATTGGGGAAATTCTCCTTTGATGGACAGTCGCTGCCGATTCAGGTGAAAGCCTCAACTCGTGCTATTTTGCGCACGGCACCGAATACGACGCGTTATGATATAGCAGATACGTTATTCTATGAAGCGTATCGGATGCATTTTGAAGATGTGGTGGTGAAATGAGGCGGATGATGAAAGTATTATATATAACAATGGCATTGGCGCTGTCTTGTGTGGTGCCCGTGCACAGCATGTCTATGCAGGAATTACAAAATACCAGCCGCTTTGAAATGCTTCATGGCTTTGGTGAAAGTGGCAATGGTGATGGTACCTATATAGATAAGGATTCCATCAAGGCCTCTAACGGACCGAATGGCTCCAAGCAAATTGCTGTCACGCAGTATGTGCTCATGCCTGCTGGTGACATGATTCAAGAAAAGCAAGTCCTGTACACCTTTGATACAAAGCAATCCCTTGCTAATTTAATTAAGAAATTGATTATCAATCAATGGATATAAAGAACTGTGGCTGTTTAAACAAAACACTCAGGCGTAACATCTAGTGTTGTTGATTTCAAAGAGTATCATATAGATGGAAATCGCTATGACACACAAAGTGAAGCAAGCGATAGACGAATGGCAACGGCCCCTGTAGACTTTGGCTTTGCAGGATACCTCTTGGCTAATCGACTGTATGAACAGATGTATGGCGTACAATTTGATGATGTAGTGGGAAAATAAGAAAAACTCCTATTGGTTTTCACCGATAGGAGTTTTGTATTTATCTATATATTTCTATTATTCGCTCCTTATTGTATCGTATATTAGTTCGTTCTATAATAGACTTAGGATAGTTAGATGAGGTTGGGCCTCTCTTCGTTTTTGAAGGGAGGGGTGCTTATGAGTGGTTATAAAATCATTATGATTATCCTTGGGATTTTATCAGTCATGATATCCTTTGGAGCACTTGTGGCGCTTATTTGTCTAGAAATAGCAAAATAGCCCTTCGTTTCTTCGGAAATTAGATAAAACGAAAAGGCCATTTCTACATGTTTCATTTAGTTTAGAGATGAGCCTGACGTCACTACTCGTCTGACTATCTACTTATATTATAGGGATAAAGATATATATCGTCAAATGGAGATAAATCGTATAAATATCAACCTTATAAATAGCAATTAGAAGTAAATCCTATATACTAAATTATAAAATTATTAATAATAGGCACAGTCTTATTTGCATAGTATACTTATGCTAATAAGGTTGTGCTTATTTTGTTGTAATGTGAGAGAAGAAAAAGAGAGGGTTTTATGTTACGTAAAAGTGTAATTATGATGGCAGTAGCAACTGCTTTCACCATAAATGTAAGTGCTGTACAGATCGAAGTGCCAGCCGGACAGCCGCCTATGCCTGGAGCAGATGCGAGAATTCCTGCCAATGCGTATGAGAATTATCGGCATATTAATAAAGTAGCGGAGCAAGAGGCAGAGTCATATAGTCAATTTGCAAAATCGAATCCTAAAAATCCGCCATCTACGCTTGATAAGCTAAATCTGGAACATCCTGGTTTTTCTAAGGCTTTGGAGCTTGCAGATTATTCGCAGTCTATAGTGGTATTGATTCATGAAGGGGATAAAAATATCAGATTATCCGTACCAAATGTTAGCTTCCGTGGTGATGTGATAGAAACTGAGCCTGGAAAATGGCCATTATTTGCTGTTCGTAGTCTCAGTTCGTTTTTAGTAGTAGGACCACCTCATGGTAAAGAGCTTAGTAAATATGCTGAAGGTGAAGGAAAATATAATTATCCAGGGTTGAGGAATGCATCTTGGAAGTTCATGTCAAACAATTCTCGTATAATGTATACGGAATTCACTCCGGGATACAAAGACAACGTATGGAGTTACTTATGGGGATGGGTTAATACAGAAGATCCATATCAAGATCAAGCACCTGAAGTGGTGATGAGTAATTATATTATTCCATCCATAGAGTCCTTATCTAGCTTAGATAATTATAGTCAAATTGAGCATTGGGGGAACTTTCACTATCGCATTCCTAAGACGGCTAAGTTAGTCAGTGAAGCCGTAGAAAATGAGAGACATGAGGTGAGAACTTATGAGGATACAGGGGTTAAAATACGGGTAATACGTAGCGCAATTATGAGCAAAGAGACAGATAACACGCTGATTAAGGTTCCAATAATATATTATTTACATAAATATAATGATTTGGAGACACCTACACAGTATGCCGTAGTGTGGAATAACGGAATTCCTGGCTCTTTAGTTGATGCCTATAAGCCCAATCGTGAATCATATCTTCGTCATGTTGTAAAAGATTCTGTATACTATTACAGTTATCGCATTAATTATGATAAAAGTAAAATATCGTATACGCATAAGCAGCTAAGAGATATGATTGAATATGTGGGATTTGATGATGCGGCAAAGTTACGAAAAGAACCACAATGGCGGAAGAAGGGTCTTATAAGGAGAATCTTGAAAATAGTTCCATCTTTATTCCATGGTATATGGAATGGGTTAAGCTGTTAAGTAAATAAGCTGTATTTGACTTTTTAGTTTGAGAGAGGTTTTTATGGTTCAACGTATTTTAATGCTAGCCCTTGTGTTGCTGGCTTTCATCATGCCCACAGAGGCAATCACATTACAAGAATTACAGACATCGCCACAGTTCAAATTAGTTCATGTTCAGGCGATGAATCCTACGATGGAGCGCGGTGGTTTATATATCTATTTGAACACCTATTCTATTGAGGCGACTAATTATGCACCCCCACCCAAAGTATTCTTTGCGTGGTACCTATTATGTCGTAATAGATACAGATTACCAATCTACGATTGAAGAGAAACAACTTACTGTGGATTATGATACAAACTATTCTCTAGCTACCTTAATCCATTCGTCTCATATGATGAATCCAAGCCCGTCTACGTTGGCTTTGATTGAGGCTAGTGAAAGTAAATCTGGATTATCTTTAGTGGACGTAGCTGTGGCAAAATATTCATTCGATGGGGCGGCAGACAGCAAATGCAGTATCGAAATGATACGCAAGTTCCCACTCAAGCGAAATAATACCATTATGTATGGTATAGCAGAGGCTATGTTTATGGCTGCCTATCAGCAGTATTTTGATGATATTGTTGTACAGTGAGGTGGACGATGAAACGCATATATTTACTTTCACTATGGTTATTAGCCTGCCTCGTATTGCCTATGAAAGGGCAAGCCGTATCACAGGCTGACTTATTAAACGCAGAGCGATTTGAGCACATCGATTCGAGTGCTGACTCTGGACGAGGGGATGGAAAATATTTGGACCTTTCATCTGTTAAGCCTGTATCGGCACCGAATGGTCATCGTCGTATCGAAGCGGTCATCTATGTTTCTATGCCTGCTGCTAATATGATTCAAGGACTTTCAGTACAATACGATTACCAAATGGATCGTTCTTTGCGCCATTTAATTAATGCTCATGATCAAGCTTTAAAACAAGGCAATAAGATACCGTATATCTCTATTTGGCGTACAAAACAAGGGAACTCAGGAATCACTGGAACTGTTAATGATGGTGGTACCTATTACAATAATGGACAAATTCGCCAACAACGTGTGTATGCAGAAAACCTAAAAGCTATGATTCTACCTGCTGATTTTGGTGATGAAAAATATAAATTGCCTAATTTGATGTATAAAAAAGCATATGGCATAGCTTATGACGATGAGACATAATAAATTATTGATAGTATTAGAATGGTCAGAATCGAGGATAGACTTAGATTGATGATTAAACTTATTTTTTTGTTTCTGTTAAAGTTTGTGCTTTTACTTATTTGGGGATCCTCTATTTGGTGGATTTATACATTACTGTACGATCGATATGTATTAGAAGCATATCCATTAAGAGATTATGTGCCGGTATTGATTTTTTGCTTTGGGAATATTTGGGTTTTACCATGGGTAATTTTATGGTATGAGAAACTATATCCTGTGTTTGATAAATCGAAAATGTATTATAGAGTGAAAGCATGGTTCATTTCTTTAAAAGAACAATCTACCGTGGGTATGTGTATATATAGTTGTATAGATTTTTTAATAAAGTTATGTCTAATAACGTATGGCACTATGGCTGTTTTAGCTGGTTTTATTTTGGTTGGTGTTATATTAGTTATGCCTCTACTTATGATTCTTGGATTGATATTTCGTTAGCTCTTGAAAGCTTTTGAACACGCATATTTTATTTCTGATACGCTCTAAACCTATTTACACAATGTAAAGCCAAGCTATTCATATTTAGAAATAGCTTGGCTTTTATTAGTGGAGCACTTGTGGTGCTTATTTGTCTTACAAAAGACAAATAGCCCTCCGTTGCCTAGTGTAACTAGATAACTGAAAGGCCATTTCTCTAAATCTTATGTTTTCCGAGATGAGCCTGACGGTACGACTCGTCTGACTATCTACTTATATTATAGGGATAAAGATATATATCGTCAAATTGAGATAAACCTTATCAATACTAAATATATACACAAAACTTATACTTATACTAAATATAAAATTATTAATAATAGGCACGACCTTGTTTGCATAGTATACTTATGCTAATAAGGTTGTGCTTGTTTTGTTGTAATGTGAGAGAAAAAAGAGGGTTTTATGTTACGTAGAAGTATAATTATGATGGCATTAGCTACTGCTTTCACCATGAATGTAAGCGCCGTACAGATCGAAGTGCCAGCCGGACAGCCACCTATGCCAGGTGCTGATGCGAGTATTCCTGCCAATGCGCATGAGAATTATCGGGCTGGTAGCTTGAGTAATGTGGGGGCTAGTGATGTTATAAAATTACATTCTGAATCTGATAAGCGTATGGAAATATATAGAACTGACTGGGAACTAACACAAGATGAAGTCAATCAGATAGCAAGCGATTCTGAGAAGGTGATGGATTTGTTAGTTAATGAGTCTGCAGTTGTGTTGTTGCATGATGAGCGTAATAATATCCGAGCATCTGTTCCTGGACTACTATTAGCAAGTAAATACTATCCAAAACGCAGTGATGGTGAGCGTTTATCTATTGTAAGAGAACATTCTGTGTTTTTTGCCATCGGTACGAAACAGAATTATGATGATGCATTAGGCAAACTAAAAACGGACCGAGGAGTTTATATATCCCGGTATCCCGCATGGTAAATGGGCTATTGAAACAGAGTCTTTTGGCGAAAATACGCCTGCTATGGTTGCCGTAGTTGGTTTAGATAATCAGCCAAATCAAGAATATATGATAGGGCTTAGCTACAAAAATCAGCCCGTTACCGACAAGCTTGAGCGTGTTATGAGTAATTATGTAATTCCGTCGATTCACTCTTTAGATGATATGGATCAGTATAGTGAAAGTATCAACTGGGATAATCTCATGTATCGCATTCCTAAAGGGCTTAAACTAACAGCACAGAAGTCATTAAAGGACTCTGCCGAAATAAGGGACTATCGTGGATTAGGTATGCGACTTGTTGTGGCCAAGAAATCTGTAAAGGTAGATGATAAATATATTTACTCCTTTATTAACGAAATTTCGGAGGTAAAGCCAGAAAGTCAAATTATAGGTGATGCACCTATTCAGGCAGCATCTGTTTGGAATAATGGCGTGCCTAGTCTTTTAGTAGATAACTATCAACCGGGTAAAAAATCTTTAATGCATCGATTCTTACGGGATGACAAGAATATATATATTATGAGTTTAGTTTATACTGACGGAGCAGTGCCATATTCTCATATTCAGCTGCGTAATACAGTAGAATATTCTGACTTTGCAAATATTAAAACATTGAGAAATAAGGTAATCCGCATTAAAAGTCAAGAAAAAATGTAATATAGTTGTGTGTATTTAGTTTGTATATTTTGATAGGGGTGAACTAATGAGTAAACTCAAATATATCAAAACTATATTAGTACTTTTGCTTAAGGCGTATCTTGTCTATCTATGGATTAACTTTGTAGAGACCTTTACTCAGCTACTCTATAATATCTATGTATTAAAAGTATATTCACTGGAGCATTTCGACCTATTTCTATTCTTTCTCTTTGGTAATATATGTTGTATTCTGTGGCTTGTTTTATGGTGTAAGCGATTACCGCCAGCTTTTAACAAACCAAAAATATATTATAAAATTAAAGACTGGATACGATCCAAGAAACAAGAAGCACCTATCTATAAAGTCCTATTTGGCAGTTTACTGCTTTTGCTAAAACTATGTCTTGTAGTGTATATCTTAATTGCTATCTCTACTGTTTTAAGCATTCCACTGATAGATTATTAGTATTCTATCAAACGTTAAATTAACTAAAAAGCTGAGCTACTGCGTTGGTTAAGTAGCTCAGCTTTTATTAGTTTATTCGTATATTCATATAATGTAATGCTTATTGTATCGTATATTAGTTCGTTCTATAATAGACTTAGGATAGTTGGACGAGGTTGGGCCTCTCTTCGTTTTTGAAGGGAGGGATAAGTCTATAGTGATTATGAAATAATCATGCTCCTCTTACAAGTCTTGGCTATTGTCATTGCTTTTGGAGCCTTAGTAGCCCTTATTTGCCTTACAAAAAGCAAATAGCCCTCCGTTGCCTAGTGTGACTAGATAACTGAAAGGCCATTTCCTAATCTTTTTTCAATTTCGAGATGCGCCTGACGTAACTACTCGTCTGACTATCTACTTATATTATAGGGGTAAAGATATATATCGTCAAATTAAGATAAACATTATAAGTACTAATAGCGCTAATCCCTTTATATTCTAAAATATAAACTTATAAATAATACGTAATATGCATAGTCTTATTTGCATAGTATACTTATGCTAATAAGGTTGTGCTTATTTATGTTGTAAAAGTTTAGAAAGATGAGAGGATATATGTTACATCGATTTTTAATAACTCTAGGGCTTATGCTTGCTTTCACCATCCCAGCTCAAGCAATCACGATTGAGAAGCTCACGTCTCAGCCGCAGTTTAAGCAGGTATCTCAGTTTGTATCGGATATTCCTAATATAGACGAGCGTGGCGCGTCCTATATTGACGTGAATACGGTGAAAGTAATCGGTTTTGAGCCGCCTATTTATACAATCAAGGCGACGGTATATAAAGCGTATCAGTGGAATGATGAGAAGGTGATTACCGTTAAGGACATGACTTTCACCTATGATAGTAGCAATTCAGCAGCTAGTAAGGTCTATCGGGCGCAACAGCAAGGGAAAACGGCGATTAATACTGATGCGGGTGCGAATATGGATATGAATGAAGATATGTGGTCTAATCCAGGTATTATGCGCGATGAAGAGGAAATCAGTCGCTTTGGCTTTGATGGAACGCCTCGGCCTATCAATCGTGGTGCCTTTCTGCGCAGACCCGTTGTGAAAGATTCTCTAAATAAAGAGTTTTACGATATCGCTGATGCAGTGTATTATGAAGTATATAAGGAACATTTTGATGAGGTTGTTGTTAATTAAATTCTATGTTCGGAGGTTATTATGAAAGCATTTGAAACAAAAGATTATAAGGCGTTTACCATGTTTGAGGAACGTTGGGCTCTTGTTACAGCGGGTACGCTTGATGATTTTAATACGTGTACAGTTAGCTGGGCCAGCATGGGTAACATGTGGGGCATGCTTGGCAATGATATATCTACCGTGACTGTGTACATTCATCCAGCCCGCTATACTCAAGAATTCATGGCGAAATACGATACTTTACAGTTAGCTTATTCCCCTAACAGCCAGCGTAAGGCTCTTGGCTATTTAGGCTCTCATTCTGGTCGCGATGAAGATAAGGTTGCCAATTCTGGTTTAACACCAGTGGCAGTCGGTGATGGAGTGACCTTCAAAGAAGCAGATTTAACATTTGTATGTAAAAAGTTATATGAAACCAATTCGATGAAGCTCATTTGGCAGATAAAATAAAGGAATATTATGCAGCAAACCCTACTGCCTATACTCAAATTGGTCATGATCGTTGGGAACCACATTATATGTACATCGGCGAAGTGAGTTGAGGCTTATAGAGGGATAGTTTGTTCACGTAACAAATGAGGATGTGCATTCAATTCTTGGAATACTGAATGCTGTATCTGGAGATAAATATAAACTTATAAAGAAAATAATGAGATATAAAAACAGCCAGTATTGCGATTTGCAGTGCTGGCTGTTTGGTTTACACGTCTGATACTATTAGGTTGATTTTGAATGATGTTTTAATGGGCATGGCGCTACTCTGTTTCTGGGAATAGAACATGCGCTTTCAGTTTAAAGCTAGGATTATTGGTAGACTCAAAAAACTCAATCATATTCGTAATTTTTGAACTTCCTCAGCAAAAAACTTGGGTAAAAGATGATATAGGTAAAGCTATAGCTCCCATCATAGGATTGAAAGGTTAGGATGATCATCCTTATGAGGTGTATAGATGTGTGTGGATAGCCCAGGAATATTATTATTCCATATAACGGTATAATTAATATAATCTGATGTTGGTTGGTAATAGTAAATATCCCAGAACGTATCTAAATTAATTTTAAAATTGTAATGACCGTTTACAACAAGATCACGCGCATATGGGTTTCTTAGGAACATTGTCAGTAGAAACAAAGAATATTATGTTCCCTTTTTTGTAGTGTCTAATATCTTGGTACTCGGTGCCCTTTTCTTCACCTTCGAATATGGCGTCTTTTGGTACGCGGTATTGTACACCGTTTAAGTTTTCTATGCGTGAATATTGATTTAATTCATTTAGGTTTTGCACAGAGGGAAGCACATAATTAGCCAATAACTTATCTGTAGGAACTTTGTTCAGAACGGGGTTGTTATCATAATAGACAAACCCTGCGTGATATAAGGGATGACGCATGTTATAGCCCTTAAATTTAAAATTGATCGTGTCGATGGTGAGCGTTGTTTTTTTACCGTTTTCAAGGTGCGGCATCTTCATACTATCCCAAGTGCTGTAGGTAACAGTAGGATATGAAAATACTGTGCCCTTTATATCAGAAATGTGTTTTGCTGGATTATGTTTTGCCATGTCCTGAAAGAAATCACGAACATTCTTGTCCGTTAGTTTTTCATAAGCTATTTTGGTGTTGCGCCAGTCGTAATCTTTAAAATCTGCGTAGTCAATTTCTAAATTGAGACTTCCATTATCGGTAAACACTCGATAGTCCTCAATGGTTCGACTCGGATTTTTGTAACGCCCTATATTATAATCACTTTTTACGCCCGCTACGGGGAATGAAAGCCGAATTTGGTTGTATTTGTCATGAACGGAAATGACCGTATTATGGTAATGTTGACCGCGATAGATAGAGGCAGCTTTAGCGTATTCCATTTCGCTTTTGTTAATACCTTCAGTTTTGTCCTTTGCTTTTAGTGTTTCCACATAGTTTGTTACATCTTTTTCAATATCAGGATTCGTGGTTTTGTAATTTATGTAGGCATCCTTTGGAATCTTCGAATCTGCACCAGGAATATTAACATTGATGGCTCCTACTGATGATAATATGGTGCTCATCATGAAAATACCCGCTAATAGTGGTAGTTTTATCATGGTAGTATCTCCCGTTTATACTCTCATATCTATTGATCTTGTGTAATCCATAGGTTAAGTTATTAAGTATAATTATATAACTAAATGACTATATTTTTAAGTTGTATGTGGCATACAAAAAAGGCAGCCCCTATTGGCTGCCTTTTTTGCCGTTGTTTAACGTAGAAAGTGAGACGGTATTTACTACCTGTATTTATAATAACATAGGGTATGGGTATAAAATGCCACATAGTATTGATACAAATTCTTAGTTCTTTGTTTTGGTTATTATATTACATTGGATGCTGTATTTTCTAAAAGATTTATCAAAATAAGTCATAAATTTGATGAAAAATAAGTATATATGAATCGATAGTGAGGGATAGCTTATATAGTGGGTTCCTTCAGTAATAACTACTATAAATTGTATATTGAAGCAAATTTTGTGAATTTTAACCCCACAAAAGGCCAAAATCTGATATAATAATAGTATAGAAATCGATGTATAAAAGGACTAAAAATTGTGTATGAAATTGATGTTTTAGACTCACCTTTGGGCCTAAAATATCTGTAGTTCTTATAGTTAAATCGATGCGATCGGAACGTTGTATATAATGAAACAACTACGCAGATGCGTAGTTTTTATTATTTTGTGTTTGGTATAGGTAGTCCCATGAGTGTAGTGAAGCCCTTATTATGGCTATTAGAACCGTATATCGTATATAAAGCCTATTTGTGGGCCCTCCGCTTTATAGCACATCCAGTGACGTGGGAAGGCGAAATAGATTTGTTCTCCTTGACCTTAACGATGCTGCTCATTCTTGATGCGGTGGCGTTACCATTGGTCATTTTATATTGCCCTAGCTTAAATCCTGGTAAGCGACTTCCTAATTGATTCATCGTTTAGGTACGCCTATCTACATCGTTCACAATTGGCTTGATGGCAAGGTTGGCGGCGGTACATCTACGCCGATTGTATGGTTACGCAGAACCTTACATTCCTTATTGTTATTCATCTATTTGCTAATCCCGCTCTACGTAGGTGGTCATCTCGTGATGGGCCTCGTAGTGGCTCTCATGTATGATGTCCTCGTGTGGGCACATGGAGGTGTGTGATGGCGACTTGCGAGTGGCCTACTACGCCTTTGTATCAGGCCTATCATGATCATGAGTGGGGCGGCCTATTCATGATGATCGGTTGCAGTTTGAACATCTCTGTCTTGAAAGTCTCCAATGTGGCCTCAGCTGGCTTACGATTTTGAATAAACGAGACATTATCCGAGGCTGTTTTGATCATTTTGATATTGATACGGTTGCTAGTTATGGTGAAAGCGACGTAGAGCGAATCTTGCAGACCGAAGGTATGCTCAAGTCTCGCCCTAAAATTGAAGCTATCATCAATAATGCTTCTGCTTTTAAAGATATTCAAGATGAATTTGGTTCGTTTTGCAACTATATCTGGGCTTTCACAGACAATAAAACTATTATTTATGAAAGCCACCCTGATGGAAATATACCTGCGAAGAATGGCTTGTCCACGCGGATTAGTAAGGATCTAAAGAAACGAGGGTTCAAGTTCGTAGGCCCTGTTACCATCTATTCCCACCTACAAGCGAGTGGCCTTATCAACGATCATGGTAAGGACTGTCCTTGTTTTGAGGAAATTAATATAACTGCAGATGTTATCCGACTACCGGTAGATGCGGAAGATTAATACGTGTTGTAACGTATTAATCTAACTATTAGTTAACAATAGTTTTTATACATGATTGATGTTACAAAATTGTACTTGTGTTAAACCATACTTTAAGGTGTACACTATAGTCGATGGAAAGATAGCGTTCCATCATATGTCGGCCCGCTTTATATACAAACACATATATCTCTCTCCAAAGCGGGTCTCTCATATACTTCTCTCTCAAAGCTATAAACACAACATAAAGCCTCTATCCTTTACTGGATAGGGGCTTTTTGCTATATAAATTGATTTGTTTCGATATAGTTGGTATACTGATGATGAAATAAAGTATTACTTTCACAATTAAGAAAGGGAAATATATGATTGGTTTGGGCACGGCCATTAACATTGGCCTCATCATTGCCGGCAGCTTGTGCGGCCTCGCATTTGGTCGGTTTATGAAAGAAAATTTGAAACAGACGCTCATGATGGTGAGCGGCATTATCGTTCTCCTTCTTGGATGAGCGGCGCTATGCAGTATATGCTAGTCATTGTAAACGGCACGCTGCAAACGACGGGGCCTATGCTCATGATTATTAGCATGGTGGCAGGCGCTGTAATTGGCGAGCTTATCGACCTTAACCGTTGGATTACGGTATTTGGTGACTGGGTGAAAGCAAAAACTGGTAACACTGGTGATCCGCAGTTTACACATGCTTTTATTACTGCATCCCTTACGTTTACAGTGGGAGCCATGGGCGTGCTAGGCTCTATTCAAGATGGCTTGACGGGTAACTACCAAACGCTATTGTTGAAAGGCATCCTCGACGGCATCATCGTTATGGTTATGGTATCCTCTATGGGCAAGGGCGCATTGTTCTCCTTTATTCCTGTGGGGATTACTCAATGGATTATTACAGCTATGGCTCACATTGCTGCCCCTCTAATGACGCCGAGTGCTATCGATAACCTGTCCTACGTGGGATCTATTCTGATCTTCTGCGTCGGTATCGACCTCATCTGGCCTGGTAAAATCCGTATTGCTAACCTATTACCAGCCATCTTCGTGGCTATGGGGCTTACATTCTTGCTCTAATGTAAATCGTATTATGAATACTAATAAAAATAATATATAGATTTTATAAGAGACCTATATGCTCTAACCTTTCACTGTTATACTTTGCAGATGAAAGCTGGGAGATTATAGGTCTTTTTACATTTGTAGCCATTAGTTATATGGATAATTTTTTAAAAGTTAGTATTAATCTTTGCTTATCTTCAAGTGATGTCTAGAACTAGATACATTCCGAAATAGTTGACCAATAGAGTCAGGAGAATAGTAGGATTTGAGTGAGAGTTTAGAGAAATCTTTTACCGAAATGATTTATAGAATAAAAATATTCCATAATATACTCGTTTTACAGGTATATATTATTGAGTTATACCTGTAAAGCAGTTATAATCGAAGGAGAGGTTCTATGATTATCGGCTTTAAAGATAAGGAGACGGAGCGTATTTTTTATCGTGGCTACTCTCGTATGTTTTTGCATAGATGAAGATTTTAATTTATATGATGTAGAAATTATTGATTATCATTGAGGAGATATATTTATGAAGGAATTAATTCCTGTACCCAAAATGAGTGAGGTTCTACGTACGGAATTTATGGAGCCATTGGGTTTAAGTGCATATCGTGTCGCTAAAGATATTATGGTGCCTGTATCGCGGATACAAGAAATCCTACAAGACAAACGTAAAATCACTGCAGATACAGACTTACGATTGTGTAAATATTTTGGAATGTCTAAGGGGTTTTTCTTAAGACTACAGATGGATTTAGATTTACTTGAAGCAGAGGATACAGAGGGGCTTCAAGCTGATTTGAAGAATATAAGATGTATTACAAATTCATGTACTGCTGATTGATAATTTTCGATATATTTGGTACACTTATTTTATAAATAAATCGTTATGACATTATGTATTACTATAAGGAGACGCTATGTTATTCGTTGAATATCCTAAATGCACAACATGCAAAAAAGCAAAGAAATTCTTAGATGATCATAATATTAAATACACAGATCGTGATATTAAATCTGAAAACCCTACAGCAGAAGAAATCGCAGCTTGGTATCCACAATCTGGTAAAGATTTGAAAGCATTCTTTAATACTTCTGGTATGATTTATCGTGAACAACAATTGAAGGATAAATTGCCAAACCTTAGTGAAGAAGAAAAACTAGCTTTGTTAGCATCCAATGGTATGCTTGTAAAACGTCCTATCTTGGTTCTTGAAGACAAAGTTCTGGTGGGCTTTAAGGAAGCAGAATGGATTGAGGCGTTGAAGCTCTAATTTCATATCAGTAACCGAAAGAACAGGTCCCTAAAAGCCTCCAAAGCGAGCTAAGTCGTTTTTAGGGACCTGTTCTTTCTACATCTAATAAAGAAATAAGCGCCTTCAACTAGAGCTTTAAAGGGAGAGGTCATTTTTATAAATTCGTTCTTTTCCTATTCTGTAATGGAAATGCAGTTTCTTTATTATTTATCGAAAAAATTAATTTGTATATAGTTTGTATGTCTTGTATAATATTTACATTGTAGATATACCCCTATGGGTACATAAACTTTAAATCACCTTAGGTACAAAGCGTTTTAAATTACTTTAGGTACAAAGTGTTTTAAATTACCTTAGGTACAAAGTGTTTTAAATTACTTTAGGCCCAGAGAGTTTCAAATTACTTAAGGTATAAAGAGTTTTGAATTATTATGTTGTTGTTTTGTGTTGTGTTTCCGGAGCAAGTTTAGCCGGTTCTAGTGTATAGAGAGGTCTATATGAAGTTTTTACAGTCTTTATCGGCTCAGGTGTCGTTATTTACGCAAGGTGCTATTTTAGCATTAGGCGTTGTCTTTATTCTTTGGATGTGATTATAGAGTCATTAAATCCCGTTATAGATTTAGCATGGGTAACGGTTCTAGTTTGTGGTTTACCACTACTTATTAACAGTGTTCAAAGTATTTGGGAGCGTTTAGAGATTCATGCTAATTTCCTCATTGTAGTGGCCCTGGTGGCGCTCATTTCCAATGGCGATTATCATACGGCGGCCTATGTGGGGCTCATTGTACAGGCTGGTTTCTTCTTGGAGCAGCTTATTACGGGTGAGTCACATTACACTGTAGATGATGATATGCTGCCTACAATGCCAGCACAACTCGTTGCTATGCGTCAGGGCATTAACAATTATTCATCTGTCATTGTTGTGGCTGTATTGCTATTATCTATGGGCTCCTTTGCATTGACACAGGATTTCATACATACTATAACATTGTTATTGGTACTATGCCCATGTTCCTTGGAGCTTATCTTAGTGGCACTTATGATGGGATCCCTTGTGGATGACGCATCTCCTGTATCGGAGCTTTCAAAAGGAACAAAGCAGTCTCATTTAGGTCTACTTATCGTGTCTATTGTATTCCACGTAGCGATCATCTGCGTGGGTGTACTTGGTTTTATCGATCCTGTTACAGCTGTTGCATTGCACGGTTTGGCGCGACTTGGTCTCGTGTATAATTTGAAAGTTTTAAATGGTTCTTTGTGTAGCATAGAATTTAGTATAGTATATATTTTAAGACATAATAAAATCCCCTAGTAATGATGTGTTACTAGGGGACTTTTTTAGGTTCTTACAACTATTAGTTGTAGATTATTCTTTTGCTTGGGATTTGTCACCAAGTGTGAGAGTAGGAATACGATGGATAGGATACATGCACCAACGAGGGCCACGAAGCCGCCATCCCAACCATAAAGGTCAACCATGAGACCCATGAACGCACCAGCACCAGCGGAACCGATGAGGTAACCAAGAAGGCCTGTAAGACCAGTAGCGCCACCTGTTGCTACACGTGGTACCATGTCTGCTGCTTGAAGGCCGATCATCATAACAGGACCGTAGATGAGGAAGCCAATAGCGATAAGTGCTAAGTTATCGATAAGGATATTGCCTGCTGGGTTGAACCAGTAAACAAGGATTGCCAAGATAACGAATAGCATGAAGCAGATGGTAGCTGGAGCACGACGGCCGCGGAATACGCGGTCACTCAAATAGCCACTTACGAGCATGCCTGGAATACCAGCCCATTCGTACAAGAAGTAAGCCCAACGGGAACCTTCTTTTGTAAAGCCTTTCACAGCTGTTAAGTAGGTTGGTGCCCAGCTAACTACGCCGTAGCGGATGAAGTATACAAAGATATTTGCAATTGCAAGATACCATAAGTATTTGTTATGCAAAATATATTTGTAGAAGATTTCTTTGAAAGTAGTTTTGTTTTCATCTTTTACTTCAGTTGCTACTGTTTCGTGTTTATATTCCTCGATAGGTGGCAAGCCACAAGATTGAGGTGTATCTTTCAACAAGAAGAATGTAACCACAGCTAAAACGATAGAAATAAGAGCAGGGAAGAAGAAAATACTATGCCATGTACCAAATAGATAGATACCTAACGTAGCGAGAGGTGCGATAATACCGCCACCAAGATTGTGGGATACGTTCCACCAAGACCACCAAGCACCGCGTTCAGAACGGGAGAACCAAGTTACCATATTTTTCGCATATGGAGGATAGCCCATACCTTGGAACCAACCATTTAAGAAGGCGAGCACGCACATGATAGGAATACTGCTTAAAACACCAGGTAAGGTGCCGAATAATAACATAACTAAAGCACTGAGCAATAGACCTACTGTGGAAGTATTTTGGGTTAGAGCGGTCAGACGCATTACCCATGACAAATTTACTTACGCCGTACGCTACGGATAAGAGGGTCATGACAATACCAAGATCCGCTTTAGTGTAGCCGTACTCAGCAATCATGTACGGAACAGCCAAACTAAAGTTTTGGCGGATCAAATAGAATGTAGCATAACCAATAAAAGTACCTGCAAAGACTTCTTTGCGAAGACGTTTGTAGGTGGAATCGATTTGCCCCTCTGGTAATCGTTCAATATGAGGAGCTGGAGAGAAAATCGACATCATCACACATCCTTTCTACAAAATGCCATTGTAATCATACCATGTATTACCAAAAGTCGACTATATTTTATTTTTAATTATGATAAATAGTTATTTTAGTGTACCATTATGGGCTTAGCGCATAGATTATAGGTCATTAAAATATCTACTATTTATTAGAGAGAACTAGCACCAAAATACATGAATGGTGTCAATAAAATAGCGCTATCTATTCCGATAGATACTCAATTAGAGTTGTAGGATAGATAGCGCTTTTGTGTTATTAATTGTGATATATTTATATACTGTACGTAAATATATTGATTTTATACGTAAGATCTACTATTCATTATTACATAGTCTCTAATTAATCAAATTAATCAATGTATGTTACAGGATAGCCTTTTGGCTCGATTTCGCGGCGGTTAAGACCGTTTGGCAAGTCTGGATAGCCGATGGCAAGGCTTGCATATACTTTTTCACCTTCTTTAAGGCCTAGTTCACGCATTTTAGCTTGGATGCGTTCGTTGTCTTGGAGGTGACGGATTTGGTTTACCCAGCAGCTGCCAAGATCGAGTTCATTGCAAGCGAGCATCATGTTTTGCATAGCACAAGATACATCGGCAAAGTTGTTTGCATAGCTCGCTTGGCTTGCTAGTACGATGAGCGCCGGTGCACCATAGTTAAATACAAATTTACCTTCGGCAGACATCTTAATGATATTCACCATGTAAGGCAATGTATTTTCTGTAATCGGCATTTTGCCGTATTCTTCTTGAACGAGTGTTACTAGCTCTTTGAGCACATCCTGGTTTGTAATGACCATAAAATGTGTCAATTGTGTATTACCACCCGATGGGGCACGGCGGCCAGCATCGAGGACTTGATCGATAAGTTCTCGAGATACTTGATCTGCTTTAAATTTACGCGAACTATGACGTGTTTTGATACATTCTAAGGAATTCATATAGTCCTCCTATTATCAATCAGGTTTATATAGAATTTCTTTTATTATACTATATGACATAGATCTAGAAAGAAATTTAGAATGAGTTTTAGAAAGATCTCTAGAAGGGATATGCTAAAGGGATACACGTTTCGTCTTGAAGAAGCAATGTCTGCATGTGGTATTGAATTCTAATATAAAAAAAATTTATTAATAGGTTCACAGTTTTATGGTGTGATTTCTGCCCATAAATTCTATGGATGCGCTCATTTTCTTAATAAAAAAAAAAATATATTAATTAATTGACAAATTTAAAATATCTGAACAAAGTAGGTTTTACGTTGACTGCTTGCTGTAGAATTGTGTACAATTAATTTGTAGATTATTGTGTGCATATGGAGGTGGAATATGGCAGAAATTGGCGTACTGGAAGGTTACAAACATAAAGAAGATGTACCTGATGCAGAGTACATGAAATTAGACAACCAATTGAGCTTCCCACTTTATGTAGTGGCGAAGGAAATTGTTAATGCATATCGCAGTCA
>SCPO01000187.1_pt1 | contig 69297 bp, 108 predicted proteins | sample 6106821 | NCBI WGS metagenome assembly SCPO01 (sample SAMN10720448, study PRJNA508395) | human gut metagenome | isolation source: Participant 2 stool, 0 month | host: Homo sapiens | collected 2017
CATTATCGGTGTTGTGGCTGGTCGATTGATGGTATGGTTGTATCGAAATTCCGTGTTCCGGCATTTATCATTACGGCAATGATGCGAATGTCTGCAACGGTATCGTATGTATATTCGGGCGGACAGTCCACCCGTATTACGGATAAGTTTTTCATTGCAATCGGAACGGGTTATCTGTTTAACATTATTCCGCTGCCGGTTGTCTATATGGTTATTTTAATTATCGTATTTAGTTTTCTGCTTTCTAAAACAAAATTTGGTACCTATGTGTATGCAATCGGCGGAAACCGGAGGCGGCGCGTCTCTCGGTGTTCGATCAAGAAAGTGGAGATCATCGTGTTTACATTGTCCGGAGCTCTGGCGGCGTTTGCAGGTCTGGTTCTGGCATCGAGAATGTATTCCGGACAGCCGTCCGTCGGAAGTGGCTATGAGATGGATGCGATTGCAGCCTGTGTCCTCGGCGGAACCTCGATGGCAGGCGGACGCGGACGTATCAGCGGCACAGTATTCGGTGCGATGGTAATCGGTATTATTTCCAATGGTCTGAATCTGATCGGTGTCAGCTCCTACTGGCAGCTGATTGTAAAGGGTCTGATCATTGCCTGCGCGGTTGTACTGGATTCCCAGAAGGGCAATCTGGCACTCCTCAGAAAAAAGAAATGATTCCAAGAGCACATTTAGAAAGGCAAGGAGAGAAGAATGGACTTTTTCAGAAAAATGTCATTTGCGGATTCGACCGGTGACGCGATTCCGTTTTATCATGAAGGTAAATATCATATTTTTTCACTGACATCCCCGCCAGGAACCACGGTATATCCGGCGAGACTGCGTACTACCTGGAGCCACTCTGTTTCGGAGGATCTGGTACACTGGGAGGAGCTGCCGACAGCACTGTATCCGGGCGAGGGCGATGAGCCGGATGCGTCCGGCGTGTGGACGGGCTCGGTTATCTATGGCGAAGGAAAATATCATGCATTCTATACGGGTTACTGCCTGACGGCAGAATATCAGCAGACGATCTGCCATGCGACGAGCGAGGATGGTATCACCTGGACGAAGGACGCGGCAAACCCGGTTATCACGCCGATGATAGAGTTATATGAAAAGCTGGACTGGCGCGATCCGTATGTATTTTATAATGAGGAAGATAAATGCTATTGGATTCTGATCTCGGCGAGACGGCTTGATATGCCGGTGACAAGACGCGGCTGTATCGTCCTGTACCGCTCAAAGGATCTGGTAAACTGGGAGTATTATGGTCCGTTGTATTCGGCAGGCAATACGAATTGCCCGGAATGCAGCGAGATGTACAAGATAGGCGATACCTGGTATCTTTCCTATTCCCGCTTTTCCGAGTTTGGCAACACGATTTACCGCACTTCCAAATCTCCGTTTGGACCGTGGAAAAAGCCGAAGAAAGACGGCATCGGCGGACGCCGCTTCTACGCAGCTAAATCCATGCAGGATGACAACGGGCGCCGTTTCTACTTTGCCTGGGAGCATGACCGTGCAGAAAACAGCGACCGCGGCGAGTGGTACTGGGGCGGCACGTTCTGTATTCCGCATGAGGTGGTTGCAACGTCAGACGGACAGCTGGATGTGAAGCTTCCGAAAGAGTATGTAAACTGCTTTAAAGAGAAAGTTGACTGGAAATACCTTCCGGTTATGGGAGAATATAAGCTGTATGGAGATACAACGGTTGAGCTGGATGGATGCGGGACAACCTCGTATGGTTTCCTGGAGCAGCCGGAAGAAAAGTTCCTGTTTACCGGCACGGTGATCCCGAAAGAGGCGAATGATTCCTTCGGAATCCTGTTGAAATCCGACTGGGAGGCAAGCGGCTGCCTGTTCCTGGAGTTTGATGTGGCAAGGCAGCGAGTGTCCCTTCTGTCCCTGCCGATGGGAGTTGACCCGTTCTGGGAGCAGTCCTGCCAGGCGGTTCCGAAAGCAACGGAACCGGGACCGGATGGCGTGCGCGTGGCAGAGAAAACCTTTGCGATTGAAAATGGCGCGGCAATCGACGTCAAGATTTCGGTGGATCATGACATGGTAGAGGTGTTTGTGGGCGAGCAGGTGGCGTTTACATATCGTATTTTCCGGAAACCGGAGTACGAGATCGGTCTGCTGGCGCAGGACGCGAAAGTAGAATTTGCAAATATCGCGATTCGGAAGTAAAATTCCTTGTGAGAGACGAATGGATGTGGCTGTCCGCCTGTGAGAGGGCTGGATGGCGGCACCATTGATATAACTTGTAATACGGAGGATGATTCGTATGAGAATAAAAACAGACATCACAGCGCTGGGAGAGCTTCTGATCGATTTTACTCCAGCAGGCGTTTCACAGCAGGGAATGCGTCTGTTTGAGCAGAATCCGGGAGGTGCGCCGGCCAATCTGCTGGCGGCTGCTGCGAAATTTGGAAGGAAGACAGCATTTATTGGCAAGGTAGGTAAGGATATGCACGGTGATTTCCTGAAGGAAACCCTGATCCGGGCAGGTATCAATACGGACAACTTGATTCAGGATGAGAAATATTTTACCACGCTTGCATTTGTAAGTCTGAAAGAAAATGGAGAGCGCGAATTTGCCTTTGCGAGGAAGCCGGGGCAGATACGAAGCTGTGCATGAAAGAGATCGATCCGGAGATCCTGGAAAATACGAGAGTATTTCATGTCGGTTCCCTGTCGCTGACCGATGATCCATCCCGGACGGCAACGTATGAGGCGATCAATATTGCGAGAAACAGCGGTGCGGTGATTTCCTACGATCCGAACTACCGGGCGGCGCTCTGGAGTGACCCGGAGACCGCGCAGCTTCGGATGCAGTCGCTGATTCCCTATGTGGATATGATGAAGATTTCGGATGAAGAAACCTCGCTTCTGACCCCGTATCAGGACCCGGAGGAAGCGATTCAGTATCTGCTCCGCCAGGGCGTGCACCTGGTGGCAGTGACGCTCGGAAGAGATGGCGCCCTGATCGGCAATGAAAATGGAATCGTAAAAGCGGAGGGCTTTTCCTCCCATGCGGTCGATACAACCGGTGCCGGCGATTCCTTCTGGGGCGGTTTTCTTGCTTCCTATCTGCAGGAAGAAACCTCGCCGGAACACCTGACCCGGGCGCAGATGATTCAGTTTGGCAGGGTCGGCAACGCAGTGGCAAGCCTGTGCGTCGAACGCCGCGGCGGAATCTCGGCAATTCCGGAGATGGAGGAGATTGAAGAGAGGCTGAGAGGTTAGAAGAAAAGATAGAGTAAGTAGTTGGTAACTAGCCTCAGATTGGTCATCTGTGAATGACACAAAACCCCAGAGAGCGGCAACTCTCTGGGGTTTTGTTGTGTGACCGTTTGGACACATTAATACTCCTCCACATGCAGCAGATGATGTGCACGATCGGATAACGGAGCTTCAAGATACTCGTCATACAGTGTCTGAACCGCCTTGTTTTCATGGCTGAACCGGATGGCGCTGCGGGCGTCGTAGCCGCGCAGGCACTGGTCGCCGTCTGCGCAGTCCTTCGGCTTATTCTGGAAGGATGGGCGGATCGGCTGGCCGCCGCCGTTGATACAGCCGCCCGGACATGCCATGACTTCAACGAAATCATAGTGGCATTCGCCGCGTTTCATCGCCTGAATGAGACGTCTGGCCTCTCCTAGGCTGCTGAGTGCTGCACAGTGCAGCTTCACACCCTTGATATCGATTTCCAGTTCCTTAAAGGAACCGATCTGGCGCAGAACCTTCAGCGGACTCTGTTCGCCGATCTCCGGATTTTCACTGGTTACGGTGTGGTAAGCGGTACGAAGCGCTGCTTCCAGTACACCACCGCTGGCACCGAAGATCACACCGGCCCGGTTGCTTCACCGAGAGGATCGTCAAAATCGCACTCCGAAGTCTGGATACATCGATGTGATCGGCCTTGATGAGACGGCAGATTTCACGGGTGGTCAGAACATAATCAATATCCTGTCCGGTTCCGGCGCTGTCCATGCCCGGAAGAGTCAGTTCGCGCTTCTTGGACATACACGGCATGATGGAAACACAGGTGATATTTTCCGGTGCAATGCCTTTTTTCTGTGCAAAATAAGTTTTGATGACAGCACCGAACATCTGCTGCGGGGACTTAGCCGTGGAAAGCTGCGGCAGAAGCTCCGGATACTGGCTCTTTGCAAAGCTGACCCAGCCAGGGCAGCAGGAGGTGAACATTGGCCAGCTGTATTTATCCGGCTGCTGTAAGCGGGCTAAAAGCTCGTTGCTTTCCTCCATGATGGTCAGATCGGCTGCAAAGTCAACATCGAATACATAGTCAAATCCAACGGATTTTAAGGTGGATACTAAACGTCTGTCAGTAGCAAATTCCGGGGAAAGACCAAATTCTTCACCCCATGCGGCCCGGACAGCCGGAGCGACAACTGCTACGGTTACCTTGTCATCATTTGCCAGTTCACCGTGGATACCATTGATGGCTTCCACATCATCCCGCTCCTGGAGAGCGGCCGTCGGGCAGTGGGTAACGCACTGTCCGCAGAGAGAACAGTCGGATTCTTTGATTTCCAGATTGTGGGAAACATCGACGGTTGTATGGGAACCGGTTCCTGACACATCCCAGATATTTAAGGTCTGGATCTTGTCGCAGATCTGGACGCAACGCATGCATTTGATACATTTTCCAGCATCGCGGATCAGTGGAAAAGTAGAAGTCCAGATCATTTCCGGATATTCGTTTTTATAACGGTCAACGGTCAGGTTCAGATCACTTGCCACCTGTTTTAATTCACAGTTGGAACTGCGCACACAGGTGGGACAGTTGGTGTGATGCTGGGAAAGAAGCAGTTCCACGTTGATCTTGCGGGCTTCGCGGACCCGCGGGGAGTTTGTGAGAATCTCCATGCCTTCCTGAACCTGGTTGTTGCAGGAGGTAACGAGATGGTGGATTCCCTTCACTTCTACAACGCAGACACGGCAGGCACCGATCTCGTTGATATCTTTCAGATAGCAAAGATAAGGAACGTGAAACCGTTGTCGCGGCAGGCGTCCAGAATCCGGGTTCCGGCAGGAACCTGCAGTGGTATATTATTAATTTTGATGGATACAAGATTCGTATTTACCATGATGTGGTCCGCCCTCCTTTGAAGTTTCCATAACCGAAGTGATCACAGCGCAGGCAGCGTCTGGCTTCCTGGCCAGCCTCCTTGAGGCTCATGCCGCATTCGGTAAGTGTAAAGTCACATTTGCGTTCTCCGGCAGGACGCTCTGTCAGGTTGACACGTCCGCAAGGAGTACGGTCAGAGGATCTGGTTCTGGAATCTTGACATCGCAGGTGATCTCATGATTGTAGCCGAGATACTGATCAATGTTGGCAGCGGCTACTTTGCCGGCAGCGATTGCACGGATTACAGTTGCCGGTCCGGTTGCACAGTCGCCTCCGGCGAAAATACCCGGCATATTCTGAATGGAGGTCCATCCGGTTGCCTGGATGATGCCCCATTTTGCGTCGATACCCTGTTCTACGAAGTAACGGCTTTCGATGCCCTGCCCCACAGCTGCGATGACGATATCACATTCAACCGGGATAGAGTCGGTGCCGATAGCCTTCGGTGAAGGACGTCCGCCGCGGATTTCTCCCGGCATCTGCTGGCTTACCCAGAGGCTTTTACCTGGCCGTCCTCGTCTGCTTCAATCCGCTCTGGTGCGTAAAGTTCCATGATCTCTACGCCTTCAGCCATAGCACTTTCGACTTCTTCCGGAAGGGCGGTCATATCAGCTTTGCGGCGTCTGTAGGCAACTGCCACCTTGTCTGCACCCAGGCGTACAGAAGAACGGGCTACGTCCATGGCTACGTTGCCGCCGCCGATGACACAGACCTTCTTTCCGGTAAGATCCGGATATTTGCCGTCGCCGATAGCACGGAGAATTCGACAGCGGAGATAACACCGCCGGCATCTTCTCCCTCAATACCAATCTTTTTATCACTATGAGCGCCGATGGCGATGTAGATAGCATCATATTCTTTGCGGAGTTCATCCAGAGACAGCTGTCCTGGATCGTTTCCGACCGAAGTTTCAAGACGGACTTCCACACCGGTTTCCAGAATGACATTGATATCATCCTGTAGGCGCTCTCGTGGCAGGCGGTAGCTTGGAATTCCGTACAGCAGCATGCCGCCGAGTTTCTTGCGTTTTTCAAATACAGTGGTCTGATGTCCCATCAGCTGCAGATAATAAGCAGCGCTCAGGCCGCTGGGGCCGCCGCCGATGATCGCGATGCGCTTACCGGTGGAGGTTGGACAGACCGGTGCCGGTACATATCCTGCCATATCCACAGCTACACGTTTGATACCGCGGATATTGATAGAATTATCCAGCATGTTGCGGCGGCAGCGGGACTCACATGGATGTTCGCATACCAGCGCACAGGCGGTTGGGAATGGGTTATCCTTGCGGATCAGGCGGACTGCATCGGCATAGCGTCCTTCACCGGTCAGGGCGATGTAACCCGGAATATCAACTCCGGCCGGGCACAGAGCCACACAGGGAACCGGCTGATCAAGATTACTGCGGCAGCGGTTGTGTAAGATATGTTCCATAAAATCCTCTTTGAAGCCGTCCAGTCCTTTTAAAACCATCTGGGCAGCGGTATAGCCGATGGCACAGTCAGCCGTGCTTTCGATGACACGGGCTGTTTCCTCCAGCATGGTTAAATGCTTCATGGTTCCTTTTCCGTTTAGGATGTCTTCCAGAAGATTGGAGAGCTGCGCGAGACCGATTCGGCAGGGAACGCATTTGCCGCAGGTCTGTGCATGGCACATTTTTAAAAATGCAGCGGTCAGGTCGACAGGACAAAGACCTGGCGGGCTGGCGATGATGCGCCGTTCCAGATCCTTGTAAAGCCCCTCTACGACATTCTGAGCCTCGCTGTTAGTAGGTATAACGAGTCTGCTCATAAGGTATAAACTCCTTTCATAAATGTGAAATAAAATGCGTTATATTTTTCGATGCAATTATGTGTTTACTATAACATAAAACGAGCGAAAAACACAAGGTATTTATTGCAAAATATCTAAAAAAAGAAACGAAAGTGAGGTAAAAACAGATAAAATAGATAAGAAAGATAGGCATAAAGTGTGAAAGAATGTCGAATATATAGCTGCAGTAATTTCATGACAATTAAAAAACGATGAAATTGTGGATTTCCTACAATTAAAATATCATATTTATGAAAATCATAACCATATATATGAAAATAATAGGGTGAAAATTCTATGATATTTTTGGCTTTACAGACGTTCAGTAAAAAAACGGCAGGAGCCATCAAGCTGCGCTCCTGCCGTTGGGTCCGCCCTGACTGTTTTTGTTCAGTCCGCAGGCGTGTTCAAATTCGCGAAGTTTCTGTTCTGCCTCGGGGGTCAGATGGTTCGGGACATCGATCTGGACCGTCACGTACTGATTGCCATGGATGGACGGATTCTTCATGGAAACAATGCCTTTTCCCTTTAATTTAATCTTGGTTCCCGACTGCGTCCCGGCTGCGATCCTGCACAGGACATTGCCGTACAGGGTGGAAACCAGCGCCTCACCGCCGAAGACTGCGGTGGTAAACGGAATGCGGACGGTCGAGTAAACATCCATCTCCTTGCGCTCCCATCCCGGTTTCGCGGTGACGGTGATATTTAAAAGAAGATCGCCCGCCTCGCCGCCGCCCGTTCCCGGCATGCCTTTTCCTTTCAGACGGATAGATTTACCGGTATCGATGCCCGCTGGGATGTGAACCTGTAAAGACTGGCGCTTGCCGGTCTGTGGGTTCTGCAGAGTGATGAGCTTCTCGCAGCCGGATACGGCTTCATCAAAGCTTATGGTTACATCGGACGTGAGGTCAGAACCTTTCTCACGGAAGTCGGCGCTGTGAAAGCCCTGACTGCCGCCGAAGCCGCCAAAGCCAGACCCGCGCCAAAATGAGCGCTAGAACCGCCAAAACTGGAACCACCGGTAAAATGAGTCCCAGAGCCGCCAAACCCGGAACCGCCCGTGAAATGTCGGCTGCGGGAACTGCCGCCCGAACTCTTGCCGTGGAACATGCCGCCAAACATATCTCCAAAAATGTCACCCATATCGTCCAAGTCATCCCCGGTAAAATGGTATTCTGCATAACCGCCCGGACCGCTCTGATAGTGCCAGGCACCGCCCTGACCGGTACCGCCAAAGCCGGAGCCAAATGGGCCATTTCCAGAAGCGCCGGCACCGCCAGCTCCGCCGTATGCAGCGCTGTTCGGGTCAAATGCGGCGTGACCGAAGCGATCGTAGAGTTTCTTCTTTTCTGGATCACTTAAGATCGAATAGGCTTCGTTGACATCCTTAAACATCTGCTCTGCCTGGGGATTACCGGCATTGGAATCCGGGTGATACTTTTTGGCAAGTTTCCGGAATGCTTTTTTGATCGTCTCCGCACTGGCGTCCCGCTTTATCCCCAGTATGTCATAATAGTCTCTTTTCTCTGCCATTGATTATCACCTCCGTAGATGCAGTGATTTAAGTTTCAATTATTTAGGTTATGATAAAAGATTGGGTATGATAGAAGCTGCCGCATTCCTGCGACAGCTTCTGAAGCTATCTGGCTGCTGGCAACACAAGGTGTGAGCCGCAGCTGCCTATCTGATTATTAACCTTCGATGGAAACGAAATGCTTCTCTTCAACCGCTTTCTCCAGCTCTTTCGGGAAGGTCGGGTCGAGTGCCATTTTCAAATTTGGCATGGATATCCTTTTCCTCCAAGTTCTCGCCGACGTAGAAGCTTCTGCTTACATTGCCGCTGTAGCGTTCCTGGCGGATATATTTAACGGTTTTCTGCTCGGCTTTAGCGTCCTTCTTGGAAGCATCTGCTTCTGCGGTCGCTGCATCCTTCTGATTCTCCTCCGGCATATCTTTCGATGTAACTTCCTTCGAACCGCTGACGGTCAGATAGCCATCTTTCAGCTCAATCTGAAGTTCGTCTTTCTTAAATCCCGGCAGGTCGATGGAAACTTCATAATCCTTATCGGTTTCCTTGACATCCGTCTTCATCAGCTGGGAAGAGGAAGCGCCATACAGTCTCTGGTTAAAGCTCGGGAAGGAAAAATCCATCCAGTTATCAAAGTTATCAAATACACTATTATTAAAAATGCTCGGCATATACATAAGTCATCTCTCCTTTTCGTATTATCTTAACATCTATGTGAAAACATCGGTGGCAACAAGCTCGTTCTCATTTCCTTGTTCCCTTCCTTTGTTCTAGCTGTAATATAACACACATAATTAGCACTGTCAAGAGTTGAGTGCTAATTTTTTTATTAAAATATTTGCAACCCAAGTAAAATCAAGGGTTGCAGGGTTTATGAACTTTTTGTGAAATCTTATTTTTACGTCTACTGTACCATTTTTGTACCATTTTTTTCGAACTTTGAAAACTCAAGTTTGACATCTGTCTTATTATTAAGGTGATTATACACATCCATTGTTACATCACTATGAGCATGTCCCATGACGTATTGAGTTGCTTTTACATTGATGCCTGCTCTCGCCATATTGGTACATCCGGTATGACGCATGACATGAGATGAGAACTGTTCTATGGTCTGCGTTCCGTCCGTACAAGAATTATAATTCTTTACGATATTATATAGCACATTGTTCAAAGCATTAGGCATCATTGGTCTTCCATTTTTGGTAAGAAAGACAAAATCCGTTATGCCTTCAATTTCGAACGTACAAAATATGCCAGCTTGAAAATTCTGCTTCCTTTGTTCACGGAAAGCATCACACGCTCTGTCTGTTAATGGTATTGTTCGTATTCCCGCTTTTGTTTTAGGCTTTTTAATACGAAACATGCAGCCATTCCCGTCCTTATAATTCTTATATGTCAACTGATGATCTATACGCAATTCTTTGTTTTTGAAATCAATATCCTTAAATGTTATTCCGATCAGTTCCCCGCATCTAAGAGCCGTCTCAGACATTATCGTTATCAGCGGAATATACTTTCTATATATATTGCTCTTATTCATAAAATCTAAAAGTCTTTGCTGTTCTGATACTTCTAACGCCTCTTTTTTCTTTGGTTCTTCGCCATATTCAGATGACAGTGCATTTTTTGCAGGATTTTTACGAATAATATCATCATCTACTGCCATCTCCAATGCTGGAAATATCATCAGATGTATGTATTTTATTGTGTTATGTGCGTACTTATCATTCGACATACCAGAATATAAACTCATAATGTGAGATGCTCGCAAATTAACAACCTTAATATTTCCTATCGTATCTCGAACATGGATGTTCCACATATTTTGATAATTGATTTTCGTTCCATCATCAATGACAATAATACCAAGATACCTTTCAAACAGAGTGTTTAAGGTTAGATTCTTTGTTGAAATATCCGTAAGAATATTATCATCAATGTCTTTTGCTATGGCTTTCTCTTTGCGTCTCAATTCTGGTAAATCGTTCGCATACACAGATGTTCTTTTACCAGTGTATGCGTCTGTATACCTATAAAGATATATCCCATCCTTTCTTTGTGATTCTCCTGTGTGTAATTTTCTTCCTTTTGAATCTTTTCTACTTGTTGCTGTCATGATTGCTCCTCCATAAGCCTCACGTTGTAAGCTATTAGGAACAATTCGACAAATTTCATCAGTCATATTATATCAAATATTGTCCCTAACATCCATCATTTATTCGGCAATAGTTTCTAAATATTTTTGAACTTTGCTTACCGAATATAATACGCGACGACCTATGAATATTCTTGCCTCTGCCTGCTCACCTATTTTTCGAGCTGTAGCGCAACCGCAAGACAATATGGCAGATAATTTTTCAATATCCACAGCAATAACATCGGGTGAAATACGATCGTTTGTTTTATTCATATGTTTAATCCTCCAGATTTCTATTCTAGGTTTGTAAATAGAATAATTGGTTCGACCGTAACCCGTGTACTGAAAAAAATAAGAGGAATGTACGATACACGCCCTCTTATGCATTTTAATAACTATCTTCAATTACATCGCCCGTAGAATCAAAAGAACCGAGTTGCGGGCTTTAGTCATCCATTACACTTTCATTATTTTTCTTTATCAGCAGTCTTGTTGTACTGGGATGTACTGATTCCAAGGATAACACCAAGGAAAGTATCAACCGCAGTGATGGTTCCGACTACCTGCTCTCCATACGGGAGACCCCAGATTCCAGCCAGTGCAAAATATAATGTACCAGCAGCCGGAAGCAGATACATAGCAATCCACTTAAGGATGTCGTATGTCTTGTTACTCATGCTCATTGTGCTCTTCCTCCTTCTCTATAAATTTATGAATCGGGAGTTTGTCCACCTCCTGCATAATTCGCTTCGCTGAACCGTTCCCACCCATACGTTCGTAGGGTTCATAGAGATATACCCTCAGATTTTCATATTCATCCTGGGTTACACACCCACGGTCAATATACGACATTCCAAGATACATGATCCTGTCATGTGCCAATCCAATAAGCATCTCTGTTTTTACATCTTTTTGCTCGCTTTTCTTTTGCAAATAGGCCCACAGCCCAGAAGATGCAAGAACTGAGCTAAAGATCGTAAGTACAACCTGAAACCATGGTTCCATCGTTTTCCTCCTTCTTTATGTGCAATCATGCAGACCTATCAGAAACAAGCAGCTTCTTGTTGACTATTGTGATTTCCTTACTAAATAGGTCTTCGTAAAGCTGTATTAAATTCTTTCGTTGTTCTCTGGATAAGAGTTTATAATGTCCTCCCATCCAACCGCGAAACATGTTCTCGACATTGTCGTAATCCGCTTCTTCATTTTCAACCTTAACGGCAAGTTTCTTGAGTTTTCTACGCATTGCGGTAACTCGATCCGGGTTTATTCGTTTGATGACTTTACCTGTATCCGTAAGTGTGTACTTGATTTGCAAGAATTTGTATTTGCTCGAAATCTTAACGATTCTGGTTTTCTTACGATTGATATGGATTCCAAGTTCGGCTGCTATTTTACAGACGTTTTCGAGCAAGTTTTCAAGCTCTTCTTTACTTGGATTCATGATGTACCAATCGTCCATATACCTTCCATAAAATTTCTGCTGACGCACATACTTGACGTAATTGTCAATCGGATATGGATAATAAATTCCAATGACTTGTGAAAGTTGATCCCCAATATTGACGGACTTCTCCATCCACTTTTCGCCAGTGAGCTTCTCTTTTGGAATATTCCGATACTCCAGTTTATTGAAAGTATCGGTCATACAGGCCTCGTATTCCTCGTCAGACATGTACGAAACATCGATCTGGAAGCCCTTAAATATCAACGTTAAAAGCCAGTCAATAAACTCATCATCATCGAACAGCTTCAGTAACTCTCGTTTGGCAATCTCATGGATAATATTGTCATAGAACTTTGAAAAGTCACCGAATAGAATATAACCGTCATTTCCGTATAATTGGTAGTATTTGTGGAGATGGATTTCGAATCGTTTTCTCTGTTGTGAAATTCCGCGCCCCTTGATAGATGCGCAGTTATCATAAATGATATGCTTCCTAACTTCTGGAAGTAAAACCTCATCGCACAGAGAATGTCGGACGATGCGATCACGGATTTGAATGCTTGTAATAGGTCTTATTCGGCCTCTTTCGTGCAGCTCGAATTCTTGTGTCGGTCCATTTTGAAGTGTCCGATTTATTAGATCGTCTTGGATTTCAAATATATACCGCAGGAAATTCATCATGAATTTTTGCGTCGATTCTTTCCACTTGCTGCTTTTCACAGAGACCTTATAAGCCCTATACAAGTTATTGGCGTCACAGACAATCTCCTCGTAGTTCGTAACCTATTCACCGTTATAACAATACTTACCGTAGTAAATTGTATTAGGCTTTATTATTTATCCTTGCGGAACGGATAGCATCTCCTTCTTCGTTGGTTAATCGAAGAATCCGGACGAACTCCATTAGAGTTCGAAGCGTTGTTGTAGTTCGTATTGCCATTGTTGTTCACATTGGCAAAGTTAGCCGAAGAAACGACGCAATTTTTTAGATGTTACCCTTTTTCTAACCGCGACTTAATCGCCATGTCTCTTTGACGCCACCTTTTTATCAATCCGATTTCTCGGTCGATAGCTTTAACATACCGGTTGTATAAATTCAGATCTACATCAAATATTTCAACAACCCGCTGTAACTCATTGATGAGCTGCTCGCAATTTACAATGGCCGCATTCTGGTAATCTCTCCTGGTCTCGTACTCGTGCATTGTCCGTGGGTAAATGGTGTTTGCCGCTCTAACATTGCTCGTTATCAGGGAAGCACACTGGTTTACTTTCGATTTGAAACTCCGCATCAGTTCCATGTACTTAGCAAAGTTTTCTTCCGAAATTTCTCCATACGCATACTTCTTCCGAACAAAGCTGTCCACATTCCCCTTTGCATAAGGAGTATCAGCATATCATGCAACTCGATCGAGTACGTAATCGCTTCGAATTTTGACTCTTTTCTGTCGCCTAACAGAACGCTCATTCGTAATCTTTACCGGTGATCTCAGCGAACTCCTCTTTGGTAATCCAGCCCATCTTCACCGCATTACGAACTCTGGTCTCATTCCACATTTTCATGCTGTACCAAAGCTTTACTTTACTGTAATTCTTGCTATGTTCCATGGTGATCCTCCCTTCTTAAAGCTCTACATTGGACATCATTGCAATGTAGGCGATGTCAGACTGCATTTTGGTTCTGGCAAATTCCTCCTCAGAAATATCTCTAAGGACAAACCAGTATTCGCCAGGAACCTGCTCAACGATCTGAACCAGCTCCATGTTCGGATGAACGGTCTCGGTTGTTCCGTCGCTGATAGTAACCGGAGAGCAGTTATCTGCAAATACGGATTCCTCGATCTTTTCTGTGGAAATGAAATTGTTTCCGTTCAACTTAAGATTGGAAATCTCAGTTCCATCACCGAGAATAATTTTATAGATTTTTCTCTTCCATGGTTAAAAGCTCCTTTCAAAAATATAAACGGGGCACAAGGCCCCGCGATTTTAATTAACCAACCGGGAAGACCGGACGAACCCCATAAGAGTTCGAAGCGTAGTTGGAGGACGCATTGCCACTGAGGTTCACACGGGCAAAGGCAGCCGAAGAAACGACGTCTCTTAACCACTGGTTGTAAGATCTGTTTACGATGAATTTAGGGCACACCATGAACAACGCCAGCTGAGTCTTGCTGATTGTGTAGATATTCGGAACAGTAGAACCGTCAGAAGCCGGACTAAAATGAAGATGCCCATACATCATAGGTTCGTTCGGGAGCTCAATACTGGAATCAAACCATGCTCCACCGGACGGTCTTCCGTTTGCAACTGCATTGTACAGGTATTCTCTGTGGGTAAGAACAGAACCCTGGAAAGCCGCATTGACGATTGTCTTTGCGTTCGCCAGGTTATTTTTATACATTTCAGAACCAACGTATCCACCGGTTGTAACATTGGTAGTATTCATCTGTGCATTGTAAAGCGCTTCATCCGGCATGATTACAAGATGATGGCTGGTAAATGCAGTGTCACCGCAGTTGTACCAGTAGTCCATATCGACGATACGCCAGATACGACCTCCGATAACCCAGTAATCACCAAGGAACATTCCTTTAAAAGAACCATCCTTAATGGCGGCTTTCTGTGCCGCTGTCAAAGCGGTTCCAAGGTTCTTACCTCTGAAGATAGTCCGGCGAAGCTCCACTGGAGCAAAGCTGTCCAGCATAGCAAAGAGTGCATCTTCAGCGGCGATAGCCTTGTTTCCATCCATAGTCCCGATAAGTAATTTGTACCCGGATACCAGTTCTTTAATCTGGGTAAGCTCGGAAAGATTTACTCCTCCGATAAAATCTTTGGAACTTAAAAGACCAATTAACTCCTTTGCTAAAGCATCTGCCGCAATGGTCTTTGTCCCGTTAGGTCCGTCAAGCAGGAAAATATTACTTGCTGCTAACGCCTGGACCTTTTCGTAGTCTGTGATTTTCATTTAATGAATCCTCCTTTATTTGATGACAAAAATAGCCCGACCTTCGATAACATCGCCATTGCTGTCACGGAGAAGATCACTGGAATATGTACGTCCAATGACCGTATCCAAATTGCTGTCAGTAATGGGTGCGTCCGAAGAATCGAGCACGTCTCCGTAAGTACGGTATCCATTGTCGTAAAGCTTCTGATATACCGTGTATTCGTTTTCAAGGTTGGAACTGAACTGATTAAGAATATCTACCTGCTTCTGTAATTCCAGAAGTTTTTTCGCAAGACTCGCTGCCGTATTGCTGTCCAGCAGTGCCTGTAACTGCTCAAACCAATCACGAAATTCTGTTTCTGACTTCTGTTTCCAGTCAGCCATTTCCGCAGTATTGATGCTTGTGTATTCGTTGAACCACGCCTCCCATTTTTCTTTCCAATAGGTACTTGTGGCTTCCATATCTGCTGTATGCTCCGAGTACCAAAGGTTCCACTGAGCTTCCCATGTCAAATATGCAGACTGAATCTCCTCGGTCTGTGCCAGAAACCAGGTAGACCACTGCTCTTTCCAAAACTTATTTGTTTCTTCCATATCAGTAGTCTGCTTTTCGTAGAACTCTTTCCACTGGTCCTGCCATTGGGCAATCAAATCATCGATTTCAACCTTGTCCAATGGAGCCGTTACGAATGGACACTCTGAAGTTCCAACGCAGTTCGTGATGTTTGCCTGTCGAATAGAAGTAACTCCGGCGCCGACATAAATATACGCCAGCGGATATTGCCAGCGATCATTTGTCTTCACCATCGTAGGTTTCGTTGGATTCGATGCTGGGGTTCCTTTAATGATCTTAATATCATTTGCTCTGACGGCCTCTCTCGAATCCACTTCAAGCACAACTGCATCATATCGGTTCAGCAGAATCTCGGACTGTGGAACTACTAACGGTAACAGAGCGTCATTCAGTGTCCAAGTGTGATTGAACCAGGCTCGTCCGACACCAACATTGATAATCATTGCTTCCGATTCTTTTACAACCATTGCAGTTCCGACATGCTGCAATATTCCGTCCTGAATGATTCCATCGAAAATGCTGGACATCTGAATAGCATCGTAGCGCCGATCTCCTTCTTTTGAATTATAAAATCCAAATGTTACACTCACTTCTTCATCACGCTCCTTCCTGTTCTATAGTCTTAAAAGTCGGATAGACGGAATAACCGTCCTTATCTTCTGAGCGAACAATTTCAAGAATACGAGCTTTTGTCTCGTGCCCGTATTCGTTCGCAATCTGTACAATGTCCCCGTTAAAGAAATCTTTTCCATACTGGAACATGATAGTTGTTTCTGTTTCTCCCTCGAATGAGGTAATGCTCACATTTTCAGCAAGCTTTTCTTTTCCTCTTTGCTGCAACTGTGCCATATACTCGGCATCGGTCAACGCATCATCGCTTCCAACATTTGAAGAGACATCACGAGCATCCGTAAACAGTTCCCTACGATTCAAACCAGAACCGCCGCCAACTGTAGTGTATCTTCGACCAGCACCTCGCCTTCTCCACCGACCAAAGTCACGGTTTTCAACGAAGCTTTAGATTCGATGTAGTTACTATTGATGATGTTCTCGAATTTCGGTGAAAATATAACGTATGGATTCTCTGTCTGATCGTATGATCTGTCGAAACCGGCATACAGCTCAAATACGAACTGCTTTTTCATCGTTCAGAGCGATCTTGAAACCGATACCCTGCTCCTCGCAAATTTTCTGGATGACATCGTACAGATTATCGCCTGTATACTGAGCTTCCAGTTTCAACTTTGTAATTGCTGAGTCGGTTGATTCTTTGAAAATAAAGTTTGGAATTTTTCGATTGCTGTCTGACGGAGAAATTACATTCTCGTTGAGCAGTGTTTTTATTCCATTTTGAAGATTTCCGCTTAATAGCTTCTGTCCCCAGACGATTCGCCTATCGAGAATAGATTCTAATGAGCGTCCAGTAACCGTTACATGGTTACCGTCTTCGGTATCGGAAGTAATCTGGATTTTTTCTACGATCATCACATGCTCAGATTCCTTGCTCTGCAAATAGTAGTCCTGTTTGATATGATCAAAAAGACCATCTCGCATTGCTTCATAGAGTTCAAAGTCGCCGTAAGCATAATACCGATCTGTCCAGATGAACGACTCGTACGTATCCACAATAGAGACAGCATCTAGGTTGGTGTTTAAAATTGTCACATCCATAGTGCTTATACCCCCTCGTAAACAATACGGTTCTCAATCTTAAACTGTAAATTTGTACTTCCGTACTCAGCTGTATAGGCAAAGATGTTGTCGCCCTTCGCAAGCTGGAACCAATCTGCATTTTTATCCAAGCAGTTCAAGATGTTTGTAGTCTTTCCGTTCCTAAGAAGCGTAATCGACTTGTTTCCTTTTACAGTGCAGATGATAATTTCGTCACCTGCTATAATTCCAGAGCCAGTGAATTTCTCCAATTTATCTGTATCGATCCGCATTACTTCACGAGTACCGGTATTATAGATTGTGATATTGCTGGCTTCACCGATTGCATGAATCGTAATAGTCACTCCAATTTCAGCGTCGCCATTATACACAACCACCTGCTCTGTTTCATTTTTGATTTCTCCCATTTCCAGCAACGGATCCTGAAGCGATTCGTTACTGAAAGGAAACTCAAACAGTGCCTCTACGCCATAGAAGATAGTCGTGTTGATTCCGTCTTTTCCAGCAGAATAAAAGAAAGGATTCGGACACACGATTGAGATATCCGAACCCTCATCTTTACTGAAGATTGTTGGGTCATTTGATTCGACGTACCCTTCAATCTCCGCCTGCCTGTTATCGGTTTCGATAAGCATTGTGAGTTTCTTTTTAATAGGAAAATACTTGTATGAAAGCTGTCTTACGTCTTCGATGGAATCCTTCCACATATACGCAAGAGAAATAACAATGTTTCGGCTCGGCATCCTTGAAGAATTGAACAGGCTTCCATCGTTTGTAGCGATTTCTGTCGTATTGATGTTCGCTTTTCCCGCCCCCAAGCCAGTTACAGACTTGATGATGAAACCGGATTCCTCAGGTCTCGCCAAATCAAGTCGGATACTATCGCCAAGATAGTTTGTAAACGTGACTGCTCGAATCAAGTTTCCACCATCCTTTCCATCGCCGAGAACTGATTCTTCGTCTGCCGATAAATCTCTGTTCTCGACAGTGCCTTAGGCGAATAGTTATTCTGTACAAATTTGTAAGAGTTTCCTGTATTCGGATTGGCATCTTCATTTTGAAGATTCTGTCCACGAGATGCTGCAATTCCTGTGCTGACAGTCAACGCCTGTGATCTGCTGAACAGCGTATTCAGACGATGGCTCTTCTCCTCAACGTCTGACAGATCCAGAATCGGTCGAATCGTAGGCTGAGTATCAACGCCGTTGTCAATCATATCCTTTACCTTTGCGATTGCATTTCCAAGTCCTGTTTTTGCTGATTTAGCCATGTCAGCACTTGCGTTGTATGCCTTTACTGCATAGGTTCCGATTGCATTGACGAATCCCAATCCAAAGAAATCACCGATGTGGTATCCGACTCTGGAAGGTGAATGCTCGTCCAATTCGTCTTCTGCTGCTTCTGCCGCAGCCCTTGCCATTGCTCTGGCTTTCGCTTCTGCGCGATATGTGTTCTCACTGATTCCATCAGCAAAGCCCTCTACTAGGTAAGCACCAGCCTGTTTAAACTGATCATAGTAGTCCCGGATAGCCGTTACAGAAGCATTAAGATTCCCGGTGAAGGCAGTTTTTACTTCTTCGGCTTTTTCCTTAATGCCAGCAATGAACTTAATCATGCACTGCATTCCTGCATTTTGAAATTCCGGATACTTGTTCGCAATAGCTGTAAGGCATGAACTTAAGATGTTTACAAACGCATTTCTAGTTTCGTAATCTTTCGATTTGATTCCGGCAATGAGTTTGATCATGAGGTTCGCACCTGCTGTATTGAACTGGGTTTGCTTGTTGTTGATAGCAGTAACACAACCGCTAATTATATTGGTAATGGCAGTTTTGGTATTTCCGTCCTGAGATTTGATTCCGGTGATGAATTTCGTCATCAACGTAGAGCCTGCCGTATTGAACTGGGTTTGATAGTTTGTAAGGGTCGTAAGTACAGCCTGCATCATGGTCGTAAACGTAGATGTCATATTGCTCTTTTGCGCATTAGCCGCATTGATGAATGTTGTCAGCATAGATGTTGCGGCTGATGTCACTCTTCCGCTCGCATCTGTAAATGCGTTAATAAAGCTGTCGATTCCGTTATTTCCAAGCTGTGTAAGCGCTGTACTGAAACCGCTCATACCACTCGTATCCAACTCAGCCATTCCCTTAGCCATCTCAACAAGGCGATTTACCTGTGTGATTACGCTCGACATGATTCCGGTATCAATTCCAGAAATAGAATCCGAATAACTCTTAATTCCACTTCCGAACTGAACCAGACTGTCACCGAAACCGCCAAGATCGTTGTCGCCAGTAAACCAGCTTACAAGTCCTCCGGTATTCGGGATTGTATTGGCAAGTTCTACAAGAGCTTTACCAGCTGTTGCCGAATTCGTAATAGCCGCAGAATCCATGCCCATAATAGCTTCGGAATATGCCTTCATAGCCTCACCAAATGGTACAAGCTTTTCGCCGAAAGTATCAACATCGTTGTTTCCGGTAAAGAATGCCACGACGCCACCGGTATTCGGAACTGTATCCGCAAGTTCGACCAAAGCCTTACCTGCCGTTGCAGAATTGACGATTGCATCGGCTTCCAGTCCACGAACTGCATCGCCAAATGCTTTCATGGCTTCGCCGAATGGTACGAGCTGTTTTCCGAACTCGCCCATATCGTTTTCGCCAGCAAAGAATCCTACAACACCACCCGAATTCGGAATGGTTGTTGCCATCTCTGCCATTGCCTTACCGGCGATTGCTGCCTCAGTGACTGCGTTTGCATCAAGTCCGGTAATTGCGTCTCCGAACTGTTTCATAGCTTCACCGAACGGTACAAGCTGCTTTCCAAAGGCGGTCATGTCATTTTCTCCTGCGAAGAACGACACTAATCCGCCTGTATTTGGAATTGTGGCTGCCATTTCAGCTAATGCTTTACCAGCCGTCGCTGCGTTTGCCACGATTTCTCCGTCCATATTTCCAATAGCCAGCGAGAAATCTCGCATAGCTTCGCCAAACGGTACAAGTTCCTCTCCGAACTTAGATAAAGATGATCCTCCTGTAAGCCAAGAAGTCAATCCCTGTAAAATATTAGCCGCCGTCAGAATAAGCACTGTCTCGGCTAATGCCTTTACTCCGTCCATCATAGATGGCTGAATCTGACTTGCTCCCTGTAAGAACGGCTGAACATTATTCATAAAAGCAGATAAATCAGCTCCAATCTGTGGGAACTGACTCGACACACCGCTCATAAATCCACCGACAATTCCGCCAACGAACTGACCGATTGCCGTTCCGATACCCTGTAAAAGCTTTCCACCTTCTCCGATGAGCCAAGAAAGTCCTGGAAGTTTCGACAAGAGGCCGACAGCTGCAAGCACTAATGCCATCTCAGCGACAACTGCCCCCATTCCAAGAATTCCAACCATTGCTCCAGGAACAAGTGCTGCGGTTGCACTAAGAGCAAGCATAATAGCCGATAACAGACCGATTCCGGCTATTCCTTTCAGTAAAGCCCCAGTATCAATTCCGCTTAATGCATCGACGACACCGGTAAAGAACGCCATAAGAACATCAATTCCAGCTTTAATCAGTGATGGCAGATTACTAGCAATACCCTCTAAAATTCCAATAAGGAACTTGAAGGCTAGATCTACGATTTGAGGCGTGTAAGTAGCAAGTGCTGCTAATACACCGACTACTAATTGTAAAGCCCCGTCTGCCAACTGAGGTACACAAGATACAAAGACATCAATCAGAGTTAAAATGACTGCTTTTACAGCCTCACCGATAGCTGGTGCTCCAGCGGCGATAACTTTGCAGATCGCAATAATCCCTTCTCCAACTTTTGTAAGGACAGCCGGAATTAAGCCAGCGATACCAGTAACGATAACCGTCAGTGCTGCTACGATTGCTGTTGCTCCAGCGGCTCCGGCAGTTGCAAGCGCTGTGAATCCGATAGCGAGTGAAGAAAGTCCTGTGCCGGCTGCAAGTAAACCTGCTCCGATTGTAAGTACCCCAACACCAATTAACGCAAATGCTCCAGATAATGCGAGAATGGTCGGAACCAATGGTGTAAGAACCGCACCCGCTACTCCGATAATCGTGAATGCTCCGGCAATGGAAATAAGCCCTTTTGCAATGGCTTCCCACGATAATGCTCCCAAAATACTGAGTACCGGTGCAAGAACAGCTAAGGCTCCGGACGCAACCAATAATGCTGCTGATCCACCAATCGTACCTTTCATGAAATTGAGACTGATAGCCAACTCAGCTAAAGCCCCGCCCATGACAGTAAGACCTCTACCGATTTCTTCCCACTGCATACCTCCAAATTTACTCATACAGTTTGCAATGATTTCAAGTGCTCCACCGACGATGACAAGCCCCGTTCCAATACCGATCATGTTCTTCGGCATCAGATTAACGGCAATAGCCACTTCTGCAAGTGTACCGCCCATGGCAGTAAGACCTCTACCAATTTCATCCCACTGTAACTGTCCGAAATCTTTTACAGCGGAAGCAAATATTTTCATTGCGGCACCAATAGCGATTAGAGCTACACCAGTAGACATCACATGCTTCGCATTTCCAGCCAAATTCGTAAAGACAGCAAGTTCGGCAAGTAATCCACCGATTCCAGCCAATCCTTTTCCAATCTCGCTCCACTCCATCTGACCAAAGTCTTTGCAAGCGGACGCCAAAACCTTCATTGCTGCTGCCAGAATAACGATTCCTGCCGCAGTGCTAATCATTTTCCCGTTGAATTTTGCAACTCTAAGGAATACAGCCATCTCAGCAAATAATACTCCTACACCTGTCAATCCACGTCCTAGTTCATCCCACTGTAATTTCGATAAATCCTCACATGCTGAAGCCAGAATTTTGATAGCCGCACCAAATATAATTAAGCTGGTAGCGCCTTTCATAACCTGCTTCTGACCGCTTGCCATGGCTTTAGATGATGCAACAACAATAGTCGTAAGACCAGCAATTCCAACCAAGCCTCTCGCAAGTTCGCCCCAATCAAGGTCTGAAACTTTCTTCAAAGCTCCTGCCAAAATGGATACTGCAACTGACATAGCAATCATTGCGGTACATGCTTTAGATACTTTTCCTGTATCGCTACTAATTTTATTGAAAATTGCCATCGCTCCAAGTAAATTAGCAAAGAGTACAGTGATAGCTCCAAGAGAAGCTGATAGTTTATCACTATCGATCAGGGAAATTGCAACGATAGAACCTGCAAGCAAAGCGATTGCTGCTCCAATTTTAAGTAACGTTCCAGCTTTAAGATTTGTCTGATATGCCTCAAAGCAGCCTCTGACGCCGTCAAGGATTCCAGTTACTCCTTCAAGAACGCCATTCAACCCCTCAAGAGGTTCTGTTACACTCTTTAAGAATTTTGAAATTGATAAGGCAATTCCGCCAACAGCAATGCTATTAATGACATCAAGAACTCCACTGAAATCAGCATCCCCGAGTTTCTCGGCGAGTGTTCCCATCATAGTCCCGACTGCATCGGCAATACCGCCAGCAATTACCTTTACAGCTGTCCACAATGCTTCCATGACTTTGAGAAATTTACATTTTTCCAGTGCTTCTCCCATCATCTCGAAAGCAACGATGACTCCGCTCTTCATTTTTCCAGCACCATCACCAATCTGAGCCATGCGATCATGTACTCGTTCAAGGAATGAGTGGAATAATTCAAATCCAGGAAAATCAAACTTCTCCCCGGCAGTTTTTCCAAATTCTTTTACTTTTTCTCCGGCAGTTTTAACAAACGTAATAACTGTCTTTACGATATCAACAACCGTCGAAACTGCTTTGCCAAAGATATCTGTCTTCTTTACAGTTTCATCAAGCTTAACAAGATACTCACCGAAACTTCCGGTAAGTGATAACACCCCGTTTCCAGCCGGTAAGAAAAGACCAATCAATTCGCCGACACCACCGGCAACAGCTTTGAAAGCTTGTCCGACGATATCAAGCACTGCAAATACGCCTTTAAACGTATTCTTCAGATTCTTTGAACTCTCTTCCCCCATTTTGAATTTTGCTGTCAGATCACGGATACGTTCTGTGATTTCGGCTAACTGTTTTCCAGTCATTGGCGGAAAGATTTCGTTGAATGCATCCCGAACCGGCTTGGCAACGCTAACCAGTCCCTCGAAAACATTCTTTACTGCTTCGATCATCATGGTTCGACCACCAAGGTCTTTCCAATCCTGAAGCATTTTATTTCTTGCATCGGCAGAAGCATTGATTACGGCACTGAACGTATCGCTCACCTCGGTAAGTAATTCTTTCGCCTCCTCAAAGTTGCCGACGATAATTTCCCAGCTTTGTGTCCATCCGGACTGGGCAGCCTCTTTCAACGTATCGAACAGCTGAGTAAAAGTCTTTACTTTTGTTGCCGCATCGTTCGCCGTTTTACCCATCTCCATAATGGATTTGATCTGGTCATCGGTATACCCCATGGTCCGAAGCTGATCTTCGTTGAGATCGCCTGTAAATTTTGCCAAGGTTTCAGTCAAGATGTCAGAAGTAAGCCATCCTTTACTAAGGGTCTCTCTGAATGAGCCCTCATCTTTGATCATCTCATCAATGGCAATTCCATGAACTTTAGCCGTTTCTTTCAGTGCATCCTGGAATACCTGACCACCCATACCAGCGTTTACGACTGAGTTCCAGTCCTGCAATTTTACTGTTCCTGCCGCTAATGCCTGTGAAAGCTGATACATAGCGGTACTTGCCTGCTGAGAGTTGGAACCTGAAACGGCTGCAAGGTTTGCAATACCCTTAATGGCTGCTACAGATGTGTCCAGATCCACGCCAGCCGCAGTGAATGTACCAATGTTACGGGTCATTTCCGTAAAATTGTAGATGGTCATATCTGCATAATGGTTTAATTCATCTAACGCATTATTTACTTGGTCGAGAGTAGTTCCTTTTGAAGAGGTATTCGCAAGAATTGTCTGAACAGCATTTATCTGGGTCTCATACTCCTCGAAACCAGATTTAATCGGATCGATTATAAAAGCAGAGACCAGATTTTTTCCAGCAGCAAGTGCAGAATTGGTAATATTCTGTAAAGCGGTAATTGCCATTACTTCCAATGCAGAAAATCGCACTCTTACAGTCTCAACTGCATTGCTAAGCGGTGACATATTTCCACTGCATTTATTTGCGGCATCGTTTACGGTTTCTAAGCCTTTTGCTGCCCCTTCGAGGTTAAGGCTCTTTTTCAACTTATCGAGGCTTGATAAACTGGTCTGAATATTATGTTCAAACTGTTTGTTATCAAACCGCATTTCGACGACACGTTCATCAACGGTTGTACTCATAGCTTAGTAACCTCCTTCCATGCCGCATCTGCAATTTTGTCAAAAATAGGCTGGATAGCAGGATTGATGTAGTCTCGCCCCTGTACCCAGCCGCCGTTTCTTGTTGCATGTCCGTACTGCAAAATAACTGCAATAGGGACTCCATTTTGAATATTTGTGTTGTAAAAGCTGATCGATACGGAACCTTGTTTCTGTTCGATCTTGTAATGCCACGAATTCGCCGTCAGTCCTGTATCAACTGGTGTTGCAGACGCAAGGGCGGCTACGCCCTCTCGACCATACTTATCGAGGTCACCGAGACGAACCGATTCCTTTGCTCTCTCTAAGAATCGAGTCAGCTTAGAAAAATCACCCTTTTGTCTGAACGTGATCATATGAATCTCCTACTTTGCTAAGTACGCACTGGATGAGAACCCCGTATACTGAACACCATCGAGTACAAACTGGATGTACAGCCACTTAACTCCGTTTGCCATTGTGTAGTAGCCATAGCATTTAACCTTAGTGCCAGCCGGGATTTTACAAAGAGCTTTCTTATTGGTTCCGGCATCATTACGGCAATAAAGAACTGCCGTTGTTTTATATTCACCAGCATAGGTTTTGTTAAACTGCTTGGCAGAACAGGTAGCTACCACTTTCTTTGAAATGGACTGGTTCTGATCCTGCTTGGTATTTGACGGGGTTACCGCCGATCCATTCAGAATCTGATTAACCATGTTCTGAACTTCTGAGTAGCTGTATCCGTACTCAGTAAGCAGTTTCTTACGGTTATCACCTCTTCCCCACAGTCCAACAATTACCTCATGAGCAACAGTTTTGATATCTTTGCCCTTGCTTAATCCAGGAGCGGCAACTGTATTGTCGTCGTACTTTGGTGTGATGAAGCCGCGGATGAATTTTCCGTTAATAGACAGGGTTCTCTTCTTGACCGCATTACTGTAGTTGCCCTCTTCAATAACCATGTAACCGGATTCCTTATGTACCTCGATTACGGTACCGACATGATCTGGATTGCCTGTGTTGTCGCCGATTCCGTTATCCTGCCAATCATACAAAACTCCATCCCCAGGACTCGGGACATAAGCATCATTCTCCTGCCAACATCCAATTTTCTTTGCTGCTTCGATGAGGTAATAGCAGGAAATTTCCATAGGCATAATGCTCTCATATCGGAGAGCTGCCGCTAATGCAGACCAGGTGCAAGCGCACCAAGCCCAGTCATAGCGCATACGAATGCCACGAGGAAATTTGCCAGAACAGATCTTCTCGAAGAAGTCGTTATATAAATCGATAATGCTTTTATGTGAGCCGTTAGATTCTTTCTTTCCATCCCAGGATTCGACAAGATTAACAACGGCCTGTCTTGATTTCGCCATTTTTATCACTATCCTTTCGAATTAAATTTTCTTTCTGTTTGCGGCATTTACTTCCGCATGATGTCTGTACAAATCTCGTTTGCTTCTCTTCTTCGGGGGCTTATTTTCCGCATTGCAAATCCGGATAAGCATTAACAAACGATTCAAATGCCATTTCTGACACTCAAATGGAATATGATATGCAGTCATCCAGTAATAGATAAGTTCACTGGTTATCTGCTGCCTGTTTATCGGACCACCTTTTTCTTCCTTAACAGTCGAAGCCGTCATAGGCGCTTCAATATAGGCATTTACCGCATCAATGTGAGAATTGGTAATGCATTGATAGACCAGCGGGTCAACATTCTGTGTTAGTGTCATACAGCGTATATAATCAATGGTTTCTTCAATTGTCTTCTGCTCTTTAGATAGGAAGACTTTGCACCATTTACTTTCCCATTTTGAAAGTGAAACGAGCGAATGCTCCAAACGCAACTTCTGTTCCTTTACAGGGATAAATCGCTGATTCCGCTCATCCCACAGATCAGTTCTTGGTATCGTAAGTTCAAGCATTCGATCTCACCTCTTTAGTTCATGGTGGCAACCACAGGAGCAATCTCCGGATTTTCCGAATGCTTCTTGATATCTACAACTTTCGGAATTACATGGTTTACGAATTCGGCGGCTTTGCTGTCATCTGTAGCCAGTTCCATAAACAGAAGATTGTAGAACTGAGTGCAGGCAAACTTTCTGGAAATCTCTTCAGACTTCTCGAAATATGTGCCGTCAGCACTCTTCTCTCCGTATGCCTTTAAGATAAATTCCTTAAAGAACTTGATAATGGTCGGCTGATCTTTTGCATCTACGATGCGCTGAAGCATCTCAGCAACTCCACCAGCTGTGCCCAATTCCATCTCCATAACCTCTGTTTCGGTAAGGTTGAAGAGCTTTGTTTCGGTGCGCTCAACACCGTTAAAATCTTTATAAGTCTTTGTTACTGCATACATAGTTTTGTTCTCCTTTCGAATAAAAAAAGGAGTCGCCAGCTTTCCTGAATACGACTCCATCTGTGGTGTGTATTATTTTTCTGATTAGCCTTCTGCGGTCATAATCTTAATTACTTCATCCGGAAGCGGAAGTCTCGGTTCAACACCATCATCTGCTTCGGCAGAAGAAGGATCTTTACCATACAGGATCTCTTCAAGAGCAGCCAGTTTCTTAGCATCGACCTTGGTAGAATCGAAGGTGAGAATAGAAGTAGGCTTCAGCTTCTTTCCATCGATTAAGGTTGCAATCTCGACTGGTGTGGTGCTGAACTCCCAGGATAAGGTAATAGCTTCCGGACTGTCATTTACAGTGGAATAACCCTTCTCGGAAGGAGAAGCCAAGCAACCATAAACGAGATGAAGCTTATAGCCGTAATCATTGGAATTAACATCGTTACCGAGAAGCGTCTTGTAAGATAAGCCGAACATCTTACGGTTCTGCTGTCCTGCAAACACTCCAGGGGCGATTTCTTTGGAACCATCGCACTCTGCGAACTCATCCGGTGCCATATAAGCTTCGATTGTGCCGCCAAATTCCTCTGCGGACATAAGGTTCAGATACTTGATGTTGTCTGCATAAATTGCAGTAGGTTCTGCTCCAGACGGGCTTTCTGTTACGGTGCTAAGACCGTTCCATGCGGTACCAGAGTTATATACGCCACCGGTCTGAATCGGGTAAAGGACGCCCTGGCTGACACCGGTCTCATACAGGCGCTCGCCAGTCTTGTCCCAAACGAGTTTCTTTTTCATAGAATTTGTCCTCCTTAAAAGAATATTTCAAAGACATCATGGTTTAAGTTGTCTTTCGGGTAATGCCGATTGAATCGGCTTGTCGGCATAGATGCCACCTTGCCAACGAGAGAACTATCCGGATCGCTGTCGATGACTGTTACTGAATACTTTCTCGCAGACAAATAAACCCCGTCATTCGCAAACGTATTCTCAATATCGTCGAGAGCGTAAACGATGGCGGGGTATTTCATTTTTACCGATGGCGGTGGTTGAAAATAAGCACGACACTCTGGTCCTTTGTTTGGACACGAGAGGATGTCGCATAAAGCATTATGCAGTTTCAGTCGTCTGCTCATTGTAAACACCTCCAACGGTCAATATTAAACGGGGATACTGAACTTCAACATTTGAAATTTTCCATTTACCCCCCATATACTCGATAAATCTCATCGAATGAAAATTCGCATAAGCAAACGGATCGGCTACGATGCTGAACTCATTCGACACATTGAGATTGTCGTTGAGGTTATCCGAACTCTGATACTGTCGAGTATTCCGAATAACGTCTCCGTAGTAGTCACGAACTGTAATCTTCTCTCCCCAGACACCAGGTCGATTTTCCTCTGTTACGGAATAGCCGATTGCTCCGTAAAATTTACTCATTTTGAATTTTCTCCTTTAAGACTTTAGGCTGTGTGATCCTCGGAACCGGAAGAAGCAGTTGTTACATCCTCTTCGATTGCGATTGCAGAGTATACACGAGTAAGAGCACCAGAGCATCTGGTCTCAAGCAGGGATTTCTCCTGGTTGAAGTCGATATCGAACTGAGTGAAGTGAGTAACCTCTCCACCCTTGGTTGCACCGAGGGAGTAATCAGCCAGATTTGCGATAATGGCAACCAGCTTCTTCTTTTTGCTGTCGGAAGTGGTTCTGGTCTTACCCTCGAACTGCTCCGCAGTATTGATACTGCCAACATTCAGTGCAGTGGCAAGTTCGGTCTTGGAAGAGTAAATACGTCTTCCGTTGATGTCTCTTGCCAGGAGCATCTGATTCAGCATATGAGGAGTAATGAACAGATCCGGGGTACCGGTGCCCTTATAATCCTCTCTTGCATACAGAACGGTATTGATCATGGCCTCTGCGATGATGTAGTTCTCACCAAAGTTAGCCGCGGTATTGGTTCCCTGAAGTTCTTTCTTAGCAGCTGCGACATCGAGATCAACGTGAATGGTGTACAGATCATCATCCAGCCAAATCGGTCTGATGTGATCCGGAGAAATCTTGCCTTCATCCCCGTCGTCTCTGCCATCACCCAGCATGATTGCGGTTGCCAGCTCTTCATTGAGCATCAGGCGGTCGATGTTGTACAGGTATGCCACGTAGTCGAAATCGGTGATGTCGATGATATCATCTCTATGCAGCGCACTCTTTACGTACACAGTCTGAGGGTCGGTAGTTCTGCGAACCAGCTTGAAGTTGCCAGTCTGCTTCTTCTGTTTTCCCTTAGTATGGCCTTTAGCCTTAAGAGCATCGATGTTACGGATGTCTACCTGACTGGTTCTGATTCTGGAAATCGGACTCTTATGAACTTTGTTCATTACAGTTGTGATCCAACCCTGGTCGTTAGTAATCAGCTCCGGTGCACCAGGACGTACATCCTTGTATTCCGGGAACAGAAGTGTTACATTGCCATCTCCAGTCTGAGCAAATCCGCTTGCAAGGGCGTCATGCTGAAGTGCATTCTCATTAGCATAGATCTCCAATGCGGTCTGGAATGTTCCTACCTGGCTTGTCTTTGCCAGCTTAAGGATTTCCTCCTGGTCTGCGTGAGACAGAAAGCTCTTATCATCGCGCTTGTCAGTGTCAAAAACGTTGTGTTTCATATTGTCATCTCCTCCTTTAGATTCATCATCCTCTTTTTTAGGATTTTCTTTGTCTACGAATTCAGCCATCATGGCGAAAACGGCTGTCTGCTGTTTCTCGTTCATGGATTTAAAATGTCTTCGATAGTCTCAACCTTATCGTCTTTTTCCTTCTGATTTTCATTAGGATCCGGCTTATCTGCGGAATGCTCCAACTGACCCATGATCATTTCATTATAGCCAATGACAATACCGGTTTCGCCATCGCCATGCATCACCACATCATCGATAAATGCTCCTGGATTTGCACCGGCTAATACCAGACTTACTTCTCTGATGATGCCATGAACAACATCGTGTCCAGCCTGTTTAAGCTGATTGGCAAAGATAGAAAGAGACTGTACGTCGCCATGTTTTACAAGTTCCCGTGCAGTCTTTCCTGATTCTGTATCGTTAAATTCGCAGAACGCATAAACTCCTTCATCTCTATTTTCGAGATGAGCTAATCCAAGCACATTCGCCGGATCGGCATAATTATGCATCCATACTAACGGGACAGTCTGCCCGTTCTGCCCTTTGAATGCGTCTTTTTTAATAACTCTTCCGTCGGCACACTGAAGATCGTTTCTAGTGGCCCAGCCACCAAAGTCATACTTCATTTTGATTTTTACCTCCTACTTCTTTCTGATGTAATACGATAACGGATGGGATGTCTTCTTTGATGAACTGGAAGACTTTTTCTTAGATTTCTTAACTTTCTTATACTCCGATCGAATTTTATCGAATTCGTCCTGATACGTTTGTTCATATCGGGAATCGAGGTCAGCTTTCGCTGCTTTATAAGCCTCTCTGACCGATTTAATCGCTGCTTTCAGCTCAGAGCTAACTTTTGCTCGCTCACTCTTGGCATTAGCTTGATTCTCTGCTTTTTCTTCTTTTGTGTCGGATGATACTTTTGCTTTCTTATTGGTTGCATCGGTTCGAACACCGGCTTTGTCAGATTTTGCATCGCTACTGATCTTGGCTTTATCTGACTTTGCATCGGTTCTAAGCTTTGCGATCTTTTCGGTTCTTTCTGCTACGCGCTTAGCCCGCTCTGCTTTTGATAACCCGGACGGAATTTCTATCGCCATCAAACGCTCAATTTCTGCGTTCTTTTTATTATCGATTCGTTCCTTTTCGCTTGACGACTCTTTCTCAATATCTTCCAACTCAGAATCTTTATCAGTATCAATGCTCTTCTTTGTCAGAAGCATTTTTAGTTAAAGCTTCATTCAATTCTTTCAATCGAGAAGATATCTGTTCTTTCGTAGCATCCGCTTTTGCACGAAGTTCCGTAATCTTTTGATCTCGCTTCTCCTGCTCTTCTTTGACCTTTGCAGTCTTTTCAGATTTGATGTTATTTTTTGTATAAGACCAAATCTTCTTTCCCTCATCATTCAGTGATGTAGTAGAACGCCCCTTTAGTTCTCTGGTACGCATATAATACTCATGAGCTTTCAGAGGGTCGTAATAGGGCGATGCATAATGTCTAAGAACTGCAACTTTAGGTTCGTCCATTAAGAATCATCCTCCTCATCGCCGTCAGACGTATAATTACCAATGATGTCATCAATCTGTGCAGAAATGCTATCAAGCACCTCATTGACCAGGGAATCATAAGCACTGGTGTCGCTGGATTCAGTTTCATCACCATTTGTGGTATCCGATACAGAACCGCCAGCATTAGGTTCACTTAAGTTGCTATTTCTCAATTCATCAGCCTTAGGATCAGTAGATGGTTTCCAACCAATCACCTGTCTAATTTCGTTTGATGTAGCAATTTCATTTCTGGTAAACTTATCAGAAATTTCAGCAAGATCAGCTACCGGCACAAGCTTGAATGGATCTCTAAAGAACATGATTGACTTGTTTTGGGATCTAGCAGTCTTCGTCAGGAATTTTCGTTTCATCTCATCGACGATTGCAGAAATAATGGGTTCGATTGTCCGATTGTAATAATTCAGCATAGTCTTCTCGTCTGCGGTACCATCCAAGATGCTCTGAGTGATTCCTAACTGGCTGTAAAGCATACTCGTTAAGTATTCAATCTGCTTCATTAGATTATTTTCCAAAGAACGATTCAACTGTGTGATTCTTTCAGTTCCATCAGTATAAGCAATACCATACTTGGAACCGGACAACTGCTTCTCAATATCTCTACGTCGTTGCTCTGCCTGCTGACGTCTTGCTTCCGATTTGATTACATAAGGTAACTGAATAATTAAATCCAATTTTCCAGAACTACTCTGTTCATCAACTGCATCCAATAAATTCAGTTTTCGTACAAGCCGCTGCATGGTAGAGTTAGGCTCATTGATTACTGCATACAACGGATTTTCTACGATTGAAACTGTGTATTTCGGAACGATTATTTCTTGTTTGCGTCCTGTATTTTCGTTATAAACCTCTACCCGAACGTGTTTTGGATACCAATCTTTAATACGCCCAACACGCATCGAAAGGATTTGATACCCAGTTGTGTCGTCAGGATCGTCATCTGTATCAACAGGAACGATAGCAACACACCCTCATCCATCATGGACATAACAACATCCTGAATGAATGCTCGACCAGTTTGATCCAAGTTGGCTTCGATTGACAAACAGTCATTCAAACCGCTTTTACAACATTAAAAACCGCCCTTCATCATCCAACTTGACATGCTGAATGTTGATGGCGGCTACATCTAAAGCGATTCTGTTATATACTGAGGTAACGATTGACCTTTCATTTCCCCTAGTAAGTCGAAAACGATCCGGACGGTATGAATACCCAGAACCAATATCTTTATATTCCCCAGTCGGAGATCGATTAGAAAAAACGTTCCAAACGTTTTTAACGATGGAACTTAATGATAAACCCATTTCGAATAATCACCTCCTAAATGGTCAAAAAAAAAAGACCTCTTTATGATAAGAGAGCTTTAATAGCTTTCATTCTAACACTATTCAAATGCTTCCCGGTTTGCTTTGAACGCGATATATGCATCCATCATCGCAGCAACTGCATCTATCTTTTGTTCATATCTCTTTTTCAGCAATTTACGGTTCCCGTTAGTATCTTCTAAAGTGATACAGTTTCCCATAGCAAATGTCATCAAATCCTCATCGAAAAGGAGCATCCTTTCTTCGGACAGTTTCTTTAACTCTCCTAATGGAACCGATTCAGTTTTGGCACCCTGAATAACTTTTTCAATTCCAAATGGTCCGTTTTCATTAGCCCAACGCTCAACAAATTCTTTAGCATTATATGGGTCGTATCCAAAGCAGCGAACATCATAACCGCATTCAACAATATGATTATCAAGATCCTCATATACGTCCATCATGTCGAGAACAGTTCCCTCTAAAACAATAAGACTTCCCTCTTTCATGAATTGATCGTATTTGATTCTCATTGCTGCTGGGAGTTTCATAAGAGTTAATGAAGAAATATAGTTTCTCGTTTTAACACCGAACGAACCATTGGATAACGGAAACAGAAATGTAAATGCACAGAAATCGTCACCTTGAGATAAATCCGCTCCTAGTGAACACGGCATTTGCCAATAATCTCTATGGCGATGTGGGAGAGTTTCTTCATATGTAAAGTAATATGTATATCCTTCCATAGGAAGCCCAAATCGTTTTGCCAAAATATCATTTCTGGCGGCCGGTGCTTTTCCGCTCTTTCGACATCGAGCTGATAGGTTTCATAAGAAACAGTTTTTCCTAAATTAGGATTTGCTTTCAACCACTTGTCCGGGTCGGCAACTTCATCTATGGAATCAAGTTTATACCACCAAATGGATACATGAGGATTGACATAGTCTCCTTTAAGAATGTCCATCAATTCCATTTTGATTGTATCGCCGGCACCATTACGGACCGTACCCTCTGAACTGATCGCAACAATAAGGTAGTCGTTGACCTTCGATGCGCCCTGTTCGATTGCTCCGATTACATCTTCCCGAATGTCGCCAGAAAGCCACTCATCCACCGTTGCCACTTTCAGCTGAAGACCCTGAAGTTTATCGATTCTCATTGGACGAATTTCGAGAAGCGATCCAGTAAGAAAATTTTCAATTCCTTTCTTTGTGGATGCCAATTTCATTCGATTCGCCTTCGACCCGGTCGTGTTCTGCAACGATCCTTCTGTGAGGAACTTATAGAAAGGTCCTCTTGATCTGGTAATAGCGGTTCGAATCGGGGATAACACCTCTTCTGCCTGCTTCATCGTCGGAGCTGTGGTTATCTGATGTGTCGTTGTGACATCAACATTTAAAAAGAAATTCTGCAAGCATGAACCATACATTGACTTTGCAGCACCTCTGGCCACTATGAGATATTGCTTATTAACCAACCTTTTTCGGATAGACTTGGTAACGTAATGTCCGCCATGACCATCCTCGTATGGTTCGTATACACTTCTCTCAACGAAATAGTACCAACCGAAAATCTGCTCAGCCCAAACCTTAAATGTATCAAGCAGCTTCAAATCCGAACCGTCAGTTAAAGTAAGCTCGTTCTCGCAATAGCTGATAAAGCCCTCTACCGCTTGATCGTCGTAATAAATTCCCGGATTCGCAATGAGATCATCGATTCGGTTCATCTCCATCTCGATTTCTCGGCATACCGGAATTTCGCCACGAATTACGGCATCACGAAACATGCCGTAGTATTTCGGGACGGCGGTGTTCGATAACGCCATTATTTTCTTCTCCTACTTCTTTCTTATTCGGGTTTGCAGCAATGTACTGTGCGGCTTCTTTAAGATTGAATTCCTTTGTCATCGCGGTCTTGACAGCATAGGTCATTGCACCGGCCGCGGCCATAGTCAACGCTTTCTTTCCCGACGCAGAAAGAATTTCTGAAACATACTTTCTACCAGGTACGATGTCATCTTCAGTAAGATTCTTAAACTCGCGTTCTAATTTAAGTCTCTCAATCCTTTTCTTCAGATCGGCATCGGACATTGTTCGCCGATTCTTAACGGCAACCTTGCGTGCTGATACCTCATTCTTATCATCAGAAGACTTGGGGGAATGCCCCCTGGCTCTAGCAAGCTGTGCTTCTGATCTTCGAACTCCCCATTTCATTCCAAGAATTCCATGGTGTGCTAAATAGGTGTTATTCATTTTGAATCTCCCTCCTTTGCGATGTAGCTGGCAACACCACCGCTACTGTTTGACGTCTGGTAATACGGAACTTCGTGAATAACAAGATCTTCGCTAAGAACTTTTCCAGATGTATCCAAAGTTTGAGTCTGATGCGCCTTTGGTGTAACTTCGTATGATCCAGAATAATGCTCGGGCTCGTCCGGATCGGTGTCATCGTTTTCCGCAGCAACATTTAGACGCCATTCGTACTCACTGATTTGTGTTTTATAACACTCCAGCACGGCCGAACTAAGCGGCGGATCGAAAAGAAGTTTGACCTTCAAATGCATATAAGATTTGACAAGCATGTATTTGGATTCATCAGAAATGAAATCTTTCCATGTTGCATTCTTATCTTCGATCATGAAACCTTTGGACGGACCGACACCAAGCTGTGTAAGAATCGAGAACACAGAATTGATGTGCATGATCAAATCCGCATCGAAATGTTCATACTCCTCTGCGATACCGAGTAATTTTCTTGATTGATGTCAGTACACTATCTGTAATATTCATGATCGCACCTCCATCTAACAGAGTTTTATAAACTCGCTCATGCAATACCCGCTGATTCCATCTCCGGTCTTGACTTTATAAAAACCGGAAACAGACTTATCATCGCAAACTGTTACAACTGTATCCAAGCCGATGATTCCTAATGATCTTGATGTCTGCGTCGGATCTTTGCGAATATTCAAATTCATACAATTTACCACCACACCAGTAAGTGGCTTTTTATTTTCATCCATGTTAATTCCCTCCTAATGCCGCCATGGGCAGGTGTCATTTTTTTTCGTCGTTCATTCGGAACTGTTAAAAGTAGTTTCTCATCTCCATAATGTATAGCATTGTGAGTTGACAGAGTTGTCGTGATTAAATACTCTGGGTTAAGAACCAGATCAGTTCGCAACAATATGTCCTGCTGCCTTATTGGATTCATATGATGAATAAGAATCTTTCCACGAATCTCGTAACCGTCCAATCCAAGGTCACATCCATTATCGCGAATGATAATTTTTCTCCGAATGTCCTTCCATTCTTTAGAATTGTAAAATATCTGATTAAGATATCGATCAAACCCAAACGTTTCTTCTCCAACTACTCCATCCAATCGAAGATATTCGTATCGTTCTTTAAAAGTTAAAAGCTGTGATAATTCTTCATAGCATTTACGCATCGTCCACCTCATCTCCATGGCCACTATAACCACGAAACGCTTTTAATGCATCTGCATAAAGCTTTTCTGAATTTTCAATGGATTTCAGATTTTGAGTTTTTGCTTCTATCAGTTCTTTTTGCTTCTCTAAAATCTCTTTTTCGATTTTCTCCTTTGTGGAACCAAGCTTTAAATAGTGAGTAATCACCTGCGATGATGCGGTTCCCTCTCGCAACTGCTTTTCTGCTAAATCAACAGCCAAAGAAACAAGCTGATTTTCTCTCGCTTCTGGCGTTAATGCTGGACGCATCATCCTAGAAGACTCTGATTGCTTTGTTTTCCTCAAAGTTGATGCCTCCTTTCGATAAGTTGTTTATCTGTTACTTATTACTTTATTAACACTTTTCCAGTATTTAAAAGGACCTACAAATCACGACAATGCTACTCAACGAAAGGAGAACTAACTTTGAGCCGATCCCACAGAAATCACCGCAAATATCATGAATCATAGACCCTTGTAAATACTGGAACCGTAAAAGGCTCTCCAAAAATACCCTCCGGGGAAATTTTAAAGACCGCCGCGATATGGGTGGGGGTATGTTTTTTAGACACCCCCTATACCCCATTTTACTTATCTGGTGACGGTTTTCGGCTTTTGTTTGCCTATAAAATTCATTTTCAAGAAACTTTTTCTTTTGTTTCTGATTTACTTGTAACTTTTCGATAGATGTTCTGAAAATCATAACGGATTATCTCATCAATAGCTCGCTCTACTTCCCTATTGTTCTCTTCATCTGATAACTGATCCGATGTTCTTGCAATGCGACCAAGATAAGCTGTTGTGTGATAACCTTTTTCTTCATCGAACATGAACCATTGAGTGAACTGTTCGAACGGATCATAAGGATTATCAAAAGTTGTGAGTGCAAATCTCATCTTACTTAGTTCACTCCTTTCCATTAAGGTATTTGGATACTGTCGAAGAAGAAACTCCAAGAGCCTCAGCAATCTCCGAAGTGCTGTAACCAGATGCACTAAGTGCTGCAATACGATTCTGTTTCGCTGTGCTCAGAGACGTGCTTGCACGAGGTGTTGCTCTTTGACGAATTGTATCAGTATTCGTGTTGTTCAGAATTTGTGTGAGTTTATTCTCAGAAATTGCTCCGGCCTGAATGGCTTCCCATTCTTTATCCGTAATCTCAATATTACTTCTTTTAGCTCCTACAGAACTTCTTGCCTGTGCTAAAGCCTGCTGACTCGCTTTCTTAACTTCGGCCTTTGTCATATCCGGATTGTCTTTTCTTTTTAGCCGCAACTGTAGCATTCGCCATTGTCTGAGCCTGCCTCTCTCTAGGAGCATTTGCCAAAGCCAAATCCAGCTTAGCATTTAAAGAGTTTACTTCTTCAGAATAAGTTGCCTTAGCAGACGCCGAGTATGCAATTTTTCCTGTACTCATCATCTCCCTACGAGCCTGGTTCGCTAAAGACTTCATAGCATTAGCATAATCGGCATAAGCTTCTTCCTGGGGGGTACCTGAAGAAAGAGTACGGGCATCTTTTGTTTCTGCCATTTTTGTACTCTTCTGAGTTCTCACCTGAATTTTTCCATTCTTATCGACATACTCTTCCTTAACAGACTTGTATGAAAGAGAACCGTTTTCGTTTATTGTTGGCGACCCTTTTCTCTTGAGGACCTGAGTTTCTGATTTGGCTCTCGAGATCAGCGTTGATGCTCCTTCATGATAGCGGCCTTCGGAATCCACATTTCCCTGATACTTTTTCTTCAAAGAAGCGATACCGTTATCGATTTCACTCTGCTTATAATCCAGTTTGTGTTTCTCGGCATCAATTACAACCATACTGTGACGAACTGCTCTCGCTAATTCATCCTGTGTGGCTCCCTTCAGAGTCATATCAGTAATCAGATTCGATACTTTACCCATTTCTGTCTGAGTATTTCTCATAATCTTATACTCTTTACCATTACGATAATAATGATCTACACCATCAGCATCCTTCTTAACTGTTCCGCCATAAGCATCCTTGGTATCGAAACCCTCCAAACCTTTTAATGGAGAAGTGGAGGTAATCTTTACCTTACTCTTGGTGGAGTTGCAAGGGATTACCATTACGGTATCACCATCAAAGTCCGCTCCTGACAATCGATCTGCATTCTTTTGTTAATACCGATTGCATCTGCTGGTGTGTTTCCAAGAACGCTCTTTCCCTCAGCTAATTTATTGTTTACTCTAAGAATCGGGATTTCAAAAGTCCCCCCATGAGGATAACGAATGAGGGCAACAGTTTCTCCATCTTTATAGTTAGGAGCATATACTTCGTTGTCCTTAATCGTTGTCAACGGAAGAATTACCTGATATCTCTGCCGAGGTAACGCTGCTGCCTGTAAATGCACAGCTGCTGCATCGCAATCATCAGCAAAAGATTTTAACAACGCTTTCTTAACAGTTGGATTAGTTAATGAACAAATTTCATCATATTCGGACTGTTTATCAGCTTTTGCCAAACCGAGCTGTTTTTTAATAAGTGTTAGACTTTGTTTGGAAAGGAACTGGGAAGGAAGTGTTTTACTCCACTCGCCCCAATCTCCTTCTTCAGCTCTCTTATTGATCAAAGAAAGAGACTGCTTCTTTCCAGTTACCGGATCTGTGTATTTTCCTTTAGGATCGTCATAGTAACTTTGTCCACCATGTTCCTTAATCAGAGAGCCAAATGGATTATCTGGATCATCTTTGATTTTCTTAAGAACGTCTTTGGTTGGTGTGCCAGATTTCTTATTGGTGTTGAAAATCACATCCACACCATCCGGCATGTTATCGGAGTAAACCGCCATACCTTTAAGATAGTGCGTGCCATCGACCATAATTCTAACCTGAGCATAATGAGAATCGCCCAAAGACAAATCTTTGACACCTCTTCGAAGTTCAATGACACCATCCTTATCAACACCTCCTTGATCAGCATATCTGATTTGAAGACGTTTTGAGTCCATGCTAGCCGGATATTCGAACGCTTTTCTGAATGATTCGCCGTTATCATACGAAATGTAATCTTTTACGGAATGCACATTCTCGAAATCGTAGATATCTTTATGCTCTGTTCCAGGTGGACATATAACTTTGATGTTGGTCTGCTTACCAGGATTCGTAACCTGTGGAACACCTCCACCATAAATTGGATATCCTTCCAACTCAAGCATATAGAGAGCCTGGTTAAGTTTCTCTTTTGAAACGCCTAATTCACGCTCAACACCGGTGCCAACATCGATCATTCCTTTTTCTTCGATCAGCTTTCTCAAAATGTCAGCTGTTGTTTTCGCCTGATTCATCCTTGTTTCAGAAGACTCATTAAGCAATGAACGAACAGAAGAATCATTTGAGAATCCCATCTTCGCTGCTATTTCATTTAAACTATAACCTTTTTCGCGAAGGCCCTTTGCAGTTGCAACCTGAAGTGCTCTTCGTTCATCTTTAGCAAGGCTCATCTGAGTTCGGAGCTGAGTTGTTGTCAAGCCCATATTTTTAGCGATATCTGTCTCGCTCATTCCGGATTTTTTTAATTCCTGAACTCTGCTCAGAAAGTCACCGCTATGCTGATATGGATTTTCTCCAGAACCATAAGGGTAACGTCCAGAACGTCGTGGCATACCATAATGCATTAAAATATCTTCCACAATAGTATTCATCGATTACCCCTCCTGTTCTTTGATTTTTTTGATTACTTTATCAAAAGTAATAATTCTATCCATAATCGGAGCGATGTCTTCTGCCATTGGATTGTGGTAGAGAATTTCATTATTTTGATAAATCCTCAATTCCATTTCGATATCTCCAGGCTTAACTCTATACTCCAAACAAAAAAGAGCCGCGTATATTTCAAGCTGCTCCATGTGCGCCGGAATTCTTTCCGGTCTTCAAATCGTGAATTCTTAAGAAGTTATTCCGAAACAAAATCGCATCGGCTGTACCAAAACAATTATCTGAATAATAAAGGATCTGCTCCGGTGTCATCTTAAAGCCGATGGCATCATTCACATACATGTTTAATGTTTTCTGAGATTTCGGAAGTTTCTGTCCAAGTGTTATACATTGTGCTGCAAACGCATGAAGCATGGTTCCCTTTTGAGTGGCGAGAAAATTTCTATATGCTTCTGCAACCTTATCCTCGCCATAATTTATCCAATGATATTTACTGGCACCAACAGAAAGGCGTGTTGTCCTTCAAGGTTCGAATGATTGTTGAAGTTCATCCAGTACCTCCTCTTTATTTTCCGGACATATGAATCTTGAAAATGACATCTGATTCATACGATCCACGTAATATTCTTGATTCGGCTGCTTCTTTGCATTCGCACTTTTTTTACATTCTAAGGAAGCCCATTTGTCTTTGTGAAGAACCAGCAAATCTGGAATTCCCTGAATGTAGGTCGGGTCATTTTTCATCACGATACAACCCGGAAATCTTTCTTTCAGTTCCTTAATCAGATTTGCCTGGAACTTATTTTCCAACATAAATAGAACCTCCCTTTAATTTTTATATAAATGCAAAGAGAATGCGACATTTAATAAAATGCCTATTTATCCTCTCTTCATAAAGGGAATGTTTTTTCGCGTGCAAAAGAGCATAAAAGACAGAGACACGATTAAGCATCTCTGTCAAAATATGTAGTTATCAGCTGTTGTTTCTCAAATATCGGATCAATATCCAAATCAGCCACAGTCCCCCTGTGCATAATGTCAAAATGACATCAAGAATCAAACCGGCTGTACTACGTTTTTTCTTTCCGCCTTTACTCATCTGTTTCTTCTCCTTTCTCAATTTCTGCATTCTTTCGTTCTTTCTTAAATATCTTTCCAATTTCACTCTTAGCAGAATTTACGGTTTCTGAAACGCCCTCTTTCAAGCGTTCCTTCTTTTCCTGTTTTTCTATGGCTTTTTGTTCCTTAGCTTCTTGCTTAATACGAATACTGTCATCAAATATCTTTTGACTTTCTTCAATAACTTCCGCAGTTATGTATCTCAAACAAACAGTTGTTCCAACTTTTACCCTAACACCCTGCTTTGGATTCGAATCTATAACCTGGGTATCTTCACAATGGCGGTATTTAGGATCAGCCTCGCTCATCCTAATCTTGCTTTTAGAAACTTTTAATCCTCGTTCCGTCAATAACTCTTCTGCTTGTTCCAGATCTATTGGAAAACCTTTTCGATACAATTCAGGAATATCAACTTTAGCATCTTTCTTTTCCACCGAATTGTTTTGAGCATTGTCTATGGCTTTTTCAACTAAGGGCGTAATAGCCGTGATCAATCCACCAACTGCTCCGATTGCTCCTATAACTCCTGAAATATTTTTGTTTGATTTAGCTCCCATATAATTACCCTTCCATACTCATGCATGAATTTAGGGCAAATAAAAGTGCGCCCCAATTTTCAGAGACGCACCGAAAAGTGCATCTCCCATTGTTGCCACACAATCTCTTCGCCGTTCAAGGGTACGAGTAAAAGAGAATACACTTTTACCAAAGTTATTCCCTCGAACGCGATTTCAAATATTAGATTGTGTGGCTCTTATAGTATAGCATGAAGCAACCTAAATGGAAAGCAGATTGTTACGGTGTGTAGCTCTATGCAGCAATCATTTTTGCTCTTTTAGCCATGTCATCGTAGATCATCTTCGTGCCATCCGCCAAGTATACCACGATGCTCATATAATTATACGGACGATAATCCTGAGCATTTTTCGATAATCTGGGATACACCGCTTTGAAATTGTTGAAAATATCTTTCCATGTAACTTTATGTTTTACATTCACTATTCCGCTCCTTTCACCAATTATATATTATTCCGCCATACCACGGATAACCGCTCGACACTGGATATGGGTATCCAGAATAAAATCCAGGACAAAATGGATTACATATTACACCATCTGAAAACCTTATAGGCGGATTATCAATCCACACAAACCCTCGCGACATCGGTATGTCATTCTTCATCTTTGCGATTTCCACTTTCGACGGCTTATGATTTATCTGCAAATGGTATTTGAATCGTTCGCACAACCACGCTTCAACCGTCTGCTCGTTGTTGTCCATAATATCACCTCTTTCTTGCTTCTGGTCAAAAAACCCGCTTTTATTCGCTAATTACTATATATATTTAAACTTTCTATCATAATAGTTTTGTATTAAAAGTGGGAAAGTGGGCAGAAAGCCCGCAAACCCGCATAAATACTGGGTTTTTACTGGTCAAATCCGGGTTTTTGAAAGTGGGCAAAACCGGGCAAATGGCCAGAAATTTGACCAAAATTCATAAATTTTCTCCAAATCGACACCGATTTTCAGCTCCGGTCGAAAATATCCGGGCTTTGGTCAAATCCTAAAACCCAAAAGTGGGCAGAAAATTGACCTGTTACTACAAAGATTTTTAACCTAGATTAGCTGAAACCAGTCAGAAATTCCTCCTCTGATACGGTAAATTTCGTCTTCCGACCGGCTTATAAGTGTACGTAGATATCGTAGAATCCGGCAAATGTCTGAGGGATTTACACTTCCAAACAATATGAATTTTCCGTTTCTCTTCACTCTGCTCGATTTGTCCTGAAACAGAATTCAACGCCTCCGCCAATTTTTTCAGTGGTTCCATAGCCTTAACCCAAGCTTCAGATAATGCTGCACATGCTTTCTGTAACTCTTCTACTGTCATAATCATATCTCCTTTACATCATAAACTCGACTTAATGATACCTTGGTGATAATTCCATCTTTTTGAACCATGGCATAATCGCCGCTCCAAAAACCGGTTCCGATTTGTAACAATTCGTATGTATCGGCATTTGCTTTACATCTACTGCAATCGTCAATCGCATTAAACATTTCCTGAGTTGCAACGCAAGCAGAACATGTTGAACGATCTGGTCTCACTTTACAGATTTTCATGCGATCACCTCCAAATCTTTCCCGTCTTCTTGTCCTTTAATACAATCCGCCCCTCAATATGAAAATCGGCGATCTCACAAAGCTGAAATAGCAGATTCAATAATTGATGAAAACGTGCATCATCTTTGTCCTGGTTCTGCTCAGCATTTTTAATCGCTTCATAAGCTGTCGGATCATTGTAACCCTCTGCATTTTTTCTATCTTCCTTACTCATCATCCCTAATTAGGTTTTACCTCCTCAAATCTGACCCCACCATATTCCCAAAGGTCTTTTCTCAAAACATCCATATCCAATTCTCCGTTCTGCCATTTTTCAAAATATTCGAGAACATGTCCTGTGAATTCTGGAATTCGTTTGTAATAGGACTTTGTCCAATAATAATCCATCAATACTTCAAGAGGGAGAGTCAGCATGAGAATAGTAGCGTCAGCTATTGCATCTTCCCTGGCTTTCTTTAATTCGTAATCGATTCTCTCCCGTACTAACGCATCCAACTGAGCTCTAGTGAGGTTATATGTAGCTGTCTTGGCTTTTACCTCACTCTTCTGTGCCCTTCTCCTTTCAGCTCGGCCCATAATACAGCCGCCTCCTTAATCCATAATACAGTTTTCTCTTGCTACAAACAGCACAATGGCCAAAACAAGGCAAAAAAGAACGTTACGTCCCATTCAATGGGGACTGTCAACGCTCCAAGTACAATGAATATCATTCCATAGATTTTGTTTTTAATTAAGTCTTTTCTCACCGTTTTTCTCCTCTGAGATTCCAAGCGAAACATCATGCATAGTAGGCATTGCACCAGCTTCTCTAAATTTGGAATATGCTTTTGCCGTAGCACAATGTTCGATGCATTTCATGATACGATCTACTAAAGAATATAAGCACACATAGCCAATAGGAAACATAATGATAAGCTGCATAACTGTAAAATTCATAAATTTAATCCTCCTTTTTATAACCGAACACATAGATATTGACAGTGTCCAAAATAGCCTCGTCGTTCTCAATTCCGGTAACCATCATTCCTAAAATCTTGTCGGAAAGGGTCTCGGCAATAAAGTCTTTCCTGAGCAAACAGATTTCGTCCTCTTTGCCCAACACAAGTCGAACATCATTCCACTTTACAAGCGGCAAAACATCTTTTACTTTGACCATCCCGTTCATCTGCTTAATCCTCCGTTTTTCTTTTATAAATATAACCTTTGCTACTATTTCTAGCCGCTCCCTGTAAGGCGTTAATTGAATTGAGATCTAAACCGGATGAAGACATAATAATCTCAGAATACGGCAAAGATTCAATCCAATGACAGAAATCCCCCCACTCATCCAGCTTATGTCCTCGACGACTCTTATAAATATTCGCCAGAACTTCATAATTCATCATGACATTACGTGTCTGGTTATAGCTACTCGGAAGAAGCTGAATCATTTGCCACCAAACTTGTTTGTCTTTTACATCATAATGTTCACCTCTATATTCGCCGCCTTCCAAATATAAAGTTCTAGCCGTATTTAAAATATCAATAATTTCCCATAAAGTACTTGTTCCGATACGATTAAGATGCTCACAACTGAAATCCTCCAGTGTAAACTCTTTATCCTGGATTTTATGCATCGTACTACAACTATTAACGACTGTCCCAACCTTATAAGTATCAAATTCCTTCCACCAATATAAAGGTGCGGTAATTCTTACATACACCGGCAGCATTCTCATAAACTTTCTATGGTCGGTACCAGTTTTGGATAATCTCTGCATAAGAGAGCGATCGTTATGCCCGAGAATATATTCGCCTCCTGACATATCATGCCATGACTCATACTTAATTTCGCTATCACTCTTCTCCCACGAATTCATAGGGTTCCGCATCCCTTCAATGATAAACTCCATCTGCTCCGGACTAGCCAGAACCACATGCTCTAATTTAATCATTTTTATTCTCCTTTCAGAATATCCAGATCCCCACCAATCTGGATTATTATGCTCCTGTGTTCAGCATAGCCCACGGTTTTTAATTACTCTTCTTCCTTCTCATAAGGAATCTGGATCACATCCCCACCGGGAACTGTAACTGACTGCATAAGCTGACCGGTCTCCTCGTCGAAGTAAATGTTATCCATAGCATGATCCCACTCTTCGAACTGCTCAGCAATGTTTCTACCCTTTTCTTTTCGCATGTTGATAAGCTCATCATGAACCACACGTCTCCAGGATCTGGCAATCTCCATACGGCTCTGAGCAAGGATATTGTACAGACCATTCTCAGTCACAAAATTGACGGAACGTCTCTGACCTGCTACTACTAAAGGTAGTTTCAGCTTTTCATCTTCCTCGCACATTTCGAGCATTCTCCACTCGTTACCGCTACTGTAGCCGATAGCATGACTAATATCTTTTGCCTTGAACAGCGGAGCGTCCAGATCTCCATATACATTAAGGCGCTTTCCTCCAAACGAAATACTTCCGGCAATTTTAATCTCTTTACTCATCTCTGTTTATTCCTTTCTCTCTGTAATTTTATATCCATAGCTTTCTGCAATTCTTCTGGTGTAATATTAAAAATGGACTTAAGGAATTCCAGGCAAATATAAGCATCCGCCATCTCTTCCAAAAGTCCAATTCTATTATCATACCCACGAATCTGTTTACTGATTGCCTGTGTAAGTTCCGCAAACTCTTCCATGGCAATCGTACACTTTAATTTCCATGGCTGACTCTCAACACTTCTTTTAATGATTCTTCTCCGCTCTTTATCCGACAACTCGATGTTGCTTTTCATACACTGGATAAATCTATTTCGATTCATCGGTTTCCTCCATCCGAGCTTTTGCAGCTTCTTTACGTTCTTCATACTCAGCTTCACCAATCTCAGCAAATCCGTTCGGAGCCTCTTTGAAATATCTGTTGATTTCAACTCTTTCGAGTGACGGAGTAATTACATACAGAATTCCAACAGTATCGAAATCACCATTTTTCGGATCTACCAGGAATTCTTCCGTATAAACTTTATATGCTCTATCTGCCGGCATGTAAGGCATAGTAATCGGATACAGCTTGTCCATGACAGTATCAATCAGTCCGCTGTGATAAGGTGCATTAGGATTGTTAATATTGACACCGTGATAGCGATCGACATCTCTGTATTTAACGGTACCGTCCGCGTATACATATTTGAATAAAGAGCTCATTCGTTTACACTGATAGTTGACCTCTTCGCCTTTCTGGCCGCTGATGTCAGAAATATCAGTCCATACGTCATCTGTATCCTCAATCGGAAGAAGCGGTTTGTTATTGATGAGACGATTCAGGATAGCCTTAGTCAGCCCAATGCTGAATCTGGAATGACCATCCTCGCACAGGGAGCGAAATGCTTTTAATGCACTCTCATAGCAAGCACAACCGTAATCCCATTCTCCGTCTTTCCGGTCCGGCTTTTCTCTACGATACGCAATAGCTACTTCATTTTCAGCCCAGCGTTCGAGATTTGATCTCTCGCGGCAAGAACCGATAGAGCGATTTCTGTCATCTATGTACTCGTTTGCAAATATCTTTCGACAATTACTTCCAAAAGCCTCAACGATTTCCGGAAGATTGTCATTCACAGCATCAAATACCAAACCGTGTTCTTCACACCACTTGACAGCTTCATCCAGTCGCTCATCGACTCTGTTTGTCCAGAGAATAAGCTTTTCTCCAGCCGCCTGTCTTTTTTTCAGATACTCAATAAGTTCTTCGTTCGGCATCCCGATTTCCGGCCATTTGTTCTCACACAGGGTTCCGTCAAAATCAACTGCAATAATATTAGGTTTCATTTAAAATTTCTCCTTTCAATTTTCAAGCCATTCGTTGTCGATATAATAGAAGCCGAATACACATAAGCCAATTACAATTATCCAAATCACCCAAAACATCCACAATTCAAAACCGGTTTCTAAATAATCAATCGTTTCATCTATAGTGCTGTCTTCGTAAAATGGAGAATTATCTGATATTGTTTTATCGCGTAGTTCGGTAAATATAGTTCCGGTATACTGAGTATTAACACCATAATATTTATGGCGGACGTAATAAGATTCGTTTATAGTTTTAATATAATCTGCACTTGGAAGATCTACTTTATTTGAATCGAAACGCTGCTCCAGGAACATAATTTCTAAGCATTTTTGCTCTTCGCTGCCAGCATAATCCCAAGACCAATACGTTTCCGTTCTGGTATGTGTCTTCCCTTTTGAATCGGTTGTTGTTACGATTCTGGTATGTTTATTATAGTGTTCTTCTATTTTTTCTACATACATATACTCGCCGCCAATTTCTGGATAAGAGACCGTATCTACAGCTATTAAGTCTCCATAAATAAACGCATCGCCGATGTTTGTTCTCATCCCGTACTCAAATAAACCGGAATCTTCAATTTTAACAGCCTTATTGTATTTCTCATTTCGATCCAGAATATAGTTTGAAATCTTTCCGGATATCACAAATCCGATGAGAAGAAGAACAGCAATTATGGATATGCTTGCTAAAATCTCACGTTTTGTGATTTCAAATTCTCCAAAATCAAATCCTCTTCTTCTCATAATATCAATCCCCGAATAAGTTCTGAGGTGCATCCACAGGTGCGTCGTAATTAAGATACTCAAAGTGGCGAACCTCATATCCGAGAAGATTTAAAAATAAGCGAGTCGGAAATTTTCGGATATATCGGTTGTATTCTTTGATCTGCTTATTATAATTTTCTCTGTATCCAGATATTAAATTTTCCGTAATGGATAACTCGTTCATCAGCTCTTTGTAATTCTCGTTGGATTTCAATTCCGGGTATGCCTCAGTTACCGCAGCAATCGCAGTGTTTACATTTTCAAGATTGGTTGTTTTTCCTCGCCCTTCTACAATAGCTGTAAGTGTTTCTGCCTCGTGCTTATCGTACTGCTTAACACAATCCGCCAGATTATAGACAAGGTCGACTCTTCTTTTCTCCTGTACTTTGATGTCAGAATCAGCCGTATTGACCTGCTCCTCCAATGCAAACGCTTTGTTCTGTGCTCCCTGAATTCCAAAGATACACATAAAAATAACCGCTACAATTCCAGCGGCCACAATCAATACGAGTTTCCAGTTTTCTTTAATCGCTTTCATATTCTACTTGTCCTCCTTGATAATTCCGATAAATTCTACACGTTCTTCAGCCAGACTAACAAAATATCTTTTTCCTTTGTAGTCAACGATATCACCTTCATATTTAAAGTTTTTATCCGGCTCAGAAGCGTACGCCAAAATATTTATTTTTGTCGTTCTATTCATGATTCCTCCGTATACTGCAATTCCTTAAGTTTCTGTTTGATCATGTTCAAAATATACTCGACTGTATTTTTAGTTCCGGGAGCTAACTTCATATATTTGGAATGCTCCTCATACCATTTGAATATCTCATAGAGATTTTCGTTCTGCCAGCTAAACGACCACCAATCACAAATCATTTCGATAACGTAATCGTATGGCATTTCCAATACGGTTTCGAGTTCTCCATCTTCCATATCATCATGAATCAGAACCCAATACTGCCAATGATGTGGGTTTCTGTGAATATGGCGTAGCCATGCCCTCTGATAATTCTGGACGACTTCATATGATCGATTATTTCCATAAAAATAAGCATCGTAAGCATCATACTCATCCGGGTCATCCTTGGATTTATCATGAGCAAATTCTGTATTCCATCCAGCCGTGATAGTTGTATCAACAACCCCTGGTAAATTTTCAGAAAGCCAGTCAAATCCTCTTTTTACATTGGCACGATGTCTATCTAAATATTGATCATATTGAAAGCTCATTTCCGACCCCTTTCTTCGGCGTTACCAATTTTCGTAAAGTTCTTTGGCTTCTTTTCCCTGAAACGCATTGATAATCTCTACTGACTGATTCATCCTTTTCTCCCAACAATCAAACAGCCAATATCATCGTTATTTGAAAAATCTACACCGATTAAAATGCTATCTACCATTGTCAGCCTCCTTCCAATAAACAGGTTTTTCCGAGTTTGCATTCATAGGCTCCCCAGACAGTCATTGCAAGGATCAAAATTTTCTTTAAATCCTTATGCTCGCAGGTTTCGCAATAGGTTTCGAAATCAACCTCTTTGTAAATATTTTCCATGATTTTTTCCTCTTTCTAAAGCAACATACAATGTTCCTCTGACAACCTTTGTAAACGGACGTATTTCGGAATCAAAGACTTTGATCGTCATATATGGTATAAGTGATTTTGCAAACTCATATGCCAATTTTGACTTGCAGTGGTCAATCATATTAGACCATTCGCTTTCCGGTAAACAGGAAATATCGAACCCCCTATCCGCTATCAATTTCTTGATATCTCGTTCTACAACATAAACTTTTGGCTGCTTGATGCATCCAAATTCTTGTTTTAACTTTAAATATTTTTCAAAACGTTTCTTCCGAATATACTTTTGAATAGCATTCATTTATATTTCCTTTCACATATAATATCTTAACCAAATTGCGTATAATCTCTGTTGATAGTCACACTCTATTAGCAGACTGTAAAAATCTTCCGCAGACATACTTTTCAACCTGGTTGACAAAATGTTTAAAAATATCCACAGATTATAAATCATTGTCACCACTTCACAAACCTCGTTTCATTAAATGTTCGCTTATCTTTCAATGCTTTACTTATGGCTAAATCAATACCAGATCGAGATTTCAAATGATAGTAATACAGATCCGTATATGGCGTATTCATCCTGTCGATTCGGCCAGCAGACTGTGCCATGATCTTATACGAATAATTCTGAGAATAGAATATAATCGTATCTGTTGTAATACAGTTCCATCCTTCAGCCCCGGCATTGTACTGAACTAAATATACCCATGTATCGCTAGTCGGCACTGGCTGATGTTTGTGACCGTTCCACTCTCCGACTTCATATCCAGAGAATATCTCTTTCAGAAGATCAAGCTCATAATCGAAATTGTAGAATATAATTGCTTTCGGATGCTTCTCCACAATTTCCAGTAAGGCTATTTGTCTGGATTGATCGGTGTTTACGATTTTTCTCCATACATAGCACAGACCGGCAGCATTGATAATTGGTTCTTTTTTAAACGGGTCCCATCTGGTTTTTCCGACATCTCTATACCTTTCGATATTGTACTTGACATAAATATCCTCATGGTGCGAAACTGTTTGGCGTTTAAAATCCATGTTCACCAAGATTTTGTTTCGCAATCGAATCAATCTACCAGTATTCAAATATCGGTCAACTTTAGGAAATTTGCTAAAACGACTATAGACAATATGCTCTCTCGTGAATTCGCTTCGGTTTTTATAGAATCCGTTAGCAATAAACACAGGGATATAATCCTGCCATGTATCACCAGGTGTCGCGGATAATAAAATCCATTCGTTTACCTTTGCGATTTTTAAAAAGGCTTTCACCCATGTTCCGGACCCTATAACTCTTTGCTCATCAAATATAAAGAAAGCATCCTTTACTTCTGCATACTTTTTGATGTTATTCCAGGAATCGATTACAACCTTATTGGTGTATAGGTTTTCTTTCTCATCCGTTGATAATAGAAATGGCGAGAGTTCCTCTTCCCATTCAAATGTATCCCGTTTCCTAGCAGTTGTGATTATGTACAAATCCTTAATATTCACATCGTCCATAGGAACATATTCATTTGTTCCGAGCTCACCACCATTTCGAATATAATAGTAGGCTAGAGATGTTCTTGATTTCCCACTACCAACACCACCACAAAGTATGCAGCCATTTCGCATTCGTCGTACAGCCTCTTCCTGATAGTCCCGTAATTCTACCCCGGCCATCACACACCTTTGGCGACGAATCCATCTTCAATCTCGAACTCACATCCTTCTCCTTCGAGATCAGCTTTAGGACCATATAATAGCATCCATGTGGCGATCGTTTCGTCATCACAATTTTGGGAATGGTAAAATTCAAAAATATAATCCAATACCTTTTTGGTAATAGATATCTTCCGGCAATCGTATTGAATCTTTTCGATATTAGAAATTCCCATGATTTTAGCAGCGTTATCATACAACTCGGTTATTCCGCATACACACTGCTCTTTCGGAATAGAATATCTTTTTTTCATTCGTCATCACCCTTTCCAAATATTTTGTTCATTTGATTTATCATTCGTCTCGTACTCCATACATCTGAGAAATACATAGGTGTATACCAATATTTTTCAGATGAATCGTCCGTAGACATTGGGTCAGTTATCGAATTGCCTATTTTTATAAATCCTGCCAATCCAAGAAGCGAGATTTGGATATAACACATCAGTCCAACAATTTCATCAACATCCTGTGCAACTACTAGGATATGATTCTGGTAGTTCCTCGGCGTATCGCAATGCTCAAGCTGCTTTCGTATTACATGCACACCGGCAATCAAAGTTGCTCCGGCACCGCAGCATGGATCGTTAATCGAAATATAACCATACTGCTCTATCTTTTCTAAAGCATTGGTCGCCACCACTTCAGCCATAAGTTCACACACATGATATGGCGTGAAGAATTGACCAGCCGAACGATTTCCAAGATTCAGCCGCATAAACATTTTTCCGAGGAAATCCTGCTCCTGGTTCTGATCCAGTGCCATGGTGGTATACGCTGCTAATTCTGGAAATATAGCCTGCTCTTCTTTTGAATACTGATGAATGATTTTCAAATATCGTTTCTCTCTTTGATCATAGTTTTCCTTGTCCAAAACGTTCGAGATGGAACATGCGTGAAGTAAAATATAATCTCTCCACACGTCCCATGCTCGATGTCTGTATGTGAGCTGTTGGAAAGATTTTAAGAATTTATCTTCCCAGTCAATTTTTGATTCTGCTTTCATTACAGGTTCTGGTGATTTTACTTCTTTCTTTTTTGTTTCGCCAAAAGGCGGTTCCCACTTAGGAGGTGGTTCTTTCGTTTTAATAGGTTTTGGTGTCGGAGTCTTAATCTGTGGTTTCGACTTCGACTTTTTCTTATTCCAAAACATGTTTTTCTCCTTTCAATAAATAAGGGTGCCGGCTTTTATACCAACACCCAGAAATATAAAGTTTATGCGAACGGAGGATTATCCACGTCGTCCGGATATTTCTCTGCAAATACGTCTTCTTCGATTGTAACGTACATGGTCTTCAAATATGCTTTGATACCGGTTTTTCCGTTTACTTCCCATTTGGACGGACTGATGATCAGATCAACATTTGCAATTTCTGCATAATCCAGGGAATCTACAGATTCCTCATCGAGTTTTGTTTTGCTTCTTCTGGTAACCATATATACGTTCGGCGGGATATTGTCAAAGCGAACGGCCACCTGAATATAATGCAACGGTTCGTCGTCTTCGTTTCTAGGCGGAAGGATTCTTACATTCCACCCATCCTCACCAAGCTGCTGTGCCTGATTCGCATCCGGAATCACAACACAGAAATTACGATTGCCAGCTCTGTTATACTTTGTCTCCTCTCCTCTAAAGTTTCTGAACATAATACGAGCATTTTCGATAATAAGCTCATTCACATTTGCTCTTGCCATGATTAAAATCTCCTTTTATTTTAGTTTTCTGGTGGATTCATTGCGTGCCGCATAACAATGTCCGAAATATCATAATCTAGGTCACAATCCATGTGGAAGTTATCGTTGTTAAAATGTGGACAATCGAAGCATGTTCGATATTTTTCATCTCCGCACGGCATAGCCCAAGGAACACAATCCACGTCGGCATCGTTTGCTCCGAGTTCTGGAATATACGGATCGTCAGATACAAACCATTCGAAATCTCCGTACTGTGAAATGGTCTTTACAGCCTCGTCAACCAATTTGTCATAATATGACCGATCGATTCCGTCTTCTTTTCCGAGTTCTTTAACCATCTCCGATTCCATCCAACGGTATCCCTTGGAACCAGTTGCGGCATAATATCGCCCGTCTTTTTCCCGCATAAGAAATCCCGCACCGTAACCCTCTTTCATAGGACAGAACTGACCAACTTTTCCAATGAATCGATAATTGTGTCCTTTTTCGATTATCGGAGTAAGTTTTTGACAGGTATCTTCAAACATCGTATCTGACAGAAGACCTTTCTTATAATCACTCTCAGCTTTACTGAATTCCTTTTCTTCCTTAGCCACATCTGGTAATTCCTCGTTCAAATCCAAATATAAAGAGCTGCTCACAGATTTGGTTTCGCACATATCTTCAAATGCGATTTCTTCTCTGCTGAACAGCTTCTTAAATACATATGGGATCTGGAATTGTGTACCAGTTGCAGTCCATTTTCCACCTTTCTTTTTATTGTCGCCGGGAACATAGCCATACATTTTCTGGCATTCTTCAGCGGACTTATATTTCGCAATATAAACAGCATCATTAACCAGACACATACGGTCATACGTTGCTTCATGCTCAAAGGTATATCCGTACCTCTCACCGAAATCCATAACAAACTGTATGATTTCAGGAGTAGCATCAGGAATTTTGATGGAATCGGTTTTGATGTGAGCCACTTTGAATCCACGTTTTAAGACCTCATTCTTGAGATCGATCATGAATAATGCTCCACGTTTCGCCACAATGTTATCGATGTTTCTTGGATCACGGAATGGATTATCAAACGATGCAGATGTCAGACCGTATACCGAATTGATAGCTGTTTTCAAAGCATTAGCCAAATCTTTAGATGTCATCTCACCGTCGATTACTCTCTGAATATACGGTGTAAGTTTTCCATCCAGCATCGTATTAACAATATCCCAAGCCTCATGCTTGATACTCACACGACCTTCAACAATGTCTCGGAACGCTTTCGTAAATCTCGGTCCAAACAGAACCTCAGCAATAGCACTATGCGGGTGCATTGACGAAATATCCAGAAGTGCTACGTTTCCGTACATACCAGGAACACCTTGGGCAAATCCGCCTTCTCCTACTTCTTCTCCACGATATGTAGATTTTCCATGGTCGAATACATACCCAGGGAAATATGGAAGAATGCTGTGAGCTTCAAATGGAACTTCGTCCTTATCGTTGTACTTCCAACCATAGTGAGGCTCCTCCATCATCTTCGGGCAGGCTTCCTTAAGGAAATTCATACTCTCCTTATCCAGCGACTCTACCGGTTCTGCCAGATTTCTGTAATGGAACTCTGACTGGGGTTTCCGGTTGTTTCCAAATATAATTCTGGTTGTAAGTGAGTTCGTTGTATCATTAACGGTCATTTCTGCTAAATCTGCCAGAATCTGCCGCGCCGTCCAGTCAGCCTCAAGATAATTAAAGGCCGCCTCAGTAGCAATAACATCGTTATCGCAATACTCAGCGACCTTAATCCAAAGCTCTTCCGGAACCGGTTGATCCCATGGAAGACCAAGCTCCTGGTGATGCGTTCCCGCCTTGATAATTCTTATTTTTTCGTCAGAGAATCCTTTTTTCTTGAGATCATCATCGGTAAGGTTTCCCATCTCGATTTCTAATTTCTTAAGACTTTTCTTATTACCAGCCGAAGCGAAATCATACACGTCCGTATAGGATACGTTGTACGCCTCTCCAAAGAAACAGTTCGGACTTCCGTTAATGATTTTCTGCGAAAGGTTATAGAGCTGTTCATTTGTATAACCCATTAACCTTGCATATAGAATATGGTTATCATATCTCCGACAGTTGAAGCCAACCAGTCTGAACCGCATCAGCTCCTCGATCTCACTCGGAGACGGGTTAATCATTCTTACAACTGGCCTTCCCTCACCCTCAATCTTCCAGTTTACAAGGAATAAGTTTGGGAAAACCTCGATATCATAGAATACCAGCTTTGCATCATCATTTTTCACCGCTGTGGACGGATCTGCGGATTTAAACTGCATTTTGTTGACCAACTTAATACAGTAATCTGCCTGATGAGTGCTATTCGCCGCAAATGCTAATACTGCATTGCGCATGTCTGTGATGTCGTACTTCAAATCGCTTCCATACGCATCTTCCAGTATCTTGTAGATAAAATCGATACTGGGCTTAGTTCCCGGATGTATCTCTTTATTAAGATTCCGTTTAATCAGTGTTCTAAGCCCTTTCTCGCTCTTAATCGCTTCAAAATTTACCATTTTTTGTTCTCCTTTCAGCGGTAAACCGGAGCTAATTGTTGCGATAGGCAAATTATTACACTTTGACAGCATACGCCGCAAAGAGCTTTTGCCCGTGAACACCTTAACTTCAACATGGTCGTCATACACTCTGCTAAGCTGTGTCGGATCGCCGGTATAAATATAATGAAGATGTATACCTTGTCCGGATTTACTAAGCTCAGCATAGGTCGGCGGCCACTTACTTGCTTCTGCTAAATTCTTTTCAAATGACTTGTTTCCAGATTCGTCTGGAATATCAAAGTCAATCACAATATGATTCTCTGGAACTTTCACATAATGAAGTTTTTTCGTATCAATTCCAGATAATTTCGTGCGAACAGAATCCCATTTTTTCTGAGGTGTTTCGTTTTCCGAAGCATACTGTGCCGGGGCATTCCGAACACACATCATCGAATATGGATTCGGTACTATCAAATTGGATCAGTGTCGGTTTGACTACTTCCGGCTTTTCCTCTACGGTCTCCTCTTCAAATTTTTCTGTCCTGAACCCAATGTAATAGCTTCTAACACGAGTTCCATCATCCAGATTAAAGCGTTCCTGAAAATCATGAAAATAGTTTTTAAGTTCCTCTTTGAACACCCTCTGTGAGAACGGGAATCCGACCTTTGCGTCATCACAGTATGTTTTATACATCTCCCATGCGGCTTTCAGAGTTGTCCCATTTTCTTTCTTAAATACATGATACGAATCGATAATGAAGTTATAAGAAATCATTAGATGCACCAAGCATCGTAATCGGAATATAATCGTCATAACGACCAGGATTGCTCAAATATACTTCTTGACAATGATAAGCAATAGCTCCCAACTCAAATTCCACCTGCTTCACGATCGTTTTGTATTCTTTTGGATTCAGCTTATTTCCAGACGGCGATACATCGATCAATCTTCGAATCAGACCGGACTTCGCATCCGTAATCTTGACCGGCTTATTTGTTCCCATAAACAGGAAACATTTAAACCGGTTTGAGTATGTAGACTTGAATTTTTCGTTCACAGTCATCAGCTCATGAGATACTAAACTGTTTAATCTGGTGTTATCCTCAATTCTCGATAAATCACCATCATGCTGAATGGCAACCAGAGGGTTCGTTTTAAATGCTTCCAATGCAAATGAATTGCTGGAAGATCCAAGTGCTTTTGCGTCAAATACAGAATAGTATCCGTCGAAAAGCTGCTGAATAATGTTAAGAACTGTGGATTTACCGGTTCCAGCAGCTCCGTATAAAACCATAAATTTTTGCAGTTTTTTGGATTCTCCAGATACGATTGACCCTATAGCCCACTCGATTTTTGTCCGCTCTTCTTCCGAATATAAAGTGGACATCAATTTCTCATAGGCAGACAAATCGCCAGCTTCAAGCGGATAATTCAACTTTTTGCTGGCGTAGTCTTTTTTATTAGTTTCTGTATTGGAAAATATAAGTTTGTCATCCAACGTATGAAAGCTGTCCCGCATCTGTTTCTGACAATACTTATGCCATGAGTCGATCATACCCGACTCGGCATCCCACATATGCAGGACTTTAATATCGGAGTTAAAACGCTGGCGGTTCTCCTCAGCATATCTATCCAGTTCGCGGTCAATGAGCTGCAAGGCATCTTGCTCGTCCGTAGACCATAAACCACGTTCCTCAATCCAGATAGCATAGAAATCACCACCTCGAATCATTAGATCTGTGCTTTTTTTAATAATGAACTTTGGATAGATTTCTATTACTCCACGTTTCGTTGAACGTGTTGAAATCACCATAAAGTCGATCATCGCATTTTTTACTCTCCTTCCGGACGCTTAAGTTCCTCGATTTCCTTTTCTAATTTTCTGATACGCATAGCCTGATCTTTCTGCTCAATCTGCATAATGATCAAGTTTGCAGTTGTTACGGCCGCAAAAACTGTAAGCTTGGCATTGAAATTACCCTGTTTACGTACGGCTCTGGTGATAGCATCAAGGCGTTTTTCCGATGACCGTAAGCTACTGAAAATATAAGTGATCATGTCGATCATTATTTTTTACCTCCTTTTAGACCCATTCATATAACTTTCAACAGTTTCAAATCTCCAATTTCCTTTATCCGAGAATGTAAATATAAATTCCTGATGGTTCTTCTGACGGATGCGAATGCTGTTCTTTCCGTTCTGAAACCACGCTTCAACTTTATTCCCGGCATATTGCGGAAAATATAATTCAAACCATTTATAAACTTCGCTATGGCTCATGATACTCTCCTATCTAATGCTGTCGAGATACCAATTAGCCTGATACCAAATCTCGATATCACGCATATCATATCTGCAATGTTCTATTGTAAATAAACCACCCTTGCCATCTCGTCCGTAGTCACGATTAAGGAATCGCCGAAGTATATCGATTACATAACCTTTGTCGAATTTGGAATCATTCATAGAGCCTAATCCAAGACTCACAATCATGTCCCAAAACCACTGACCGGTTCTGTTTCCGATGTCCGGATCATCCATGATGTGCTCTTCTAAGCGTATAGCAAGGGCAATAATCATTTCTAAAACACTGCACGGACGATTGTCCAAATATCTTGCAATCATACTATCCGGATATCCATGCTCGTTCCCGAATCTGTATCGAAGATCAATTCCATCTTCATAGCGATTACTATCCATAGCAATCGTATACGTGAAATCTGTATCGTGAAGCAAATATAAAAGTTTTCGATACGATAAACCTTTCGAATACTCATCATCGCAAACGAGCTGATACATCCACTCAAAGTACGCATTGTTCAGCTCATCCCGTGTCATCATACCTCCATCTGATGCGGCATATCTTCAACTACTTCAGAATAGGTCCTCTGATCAAGGAGAATTTCGTAATCGCACTTTCTTGCATCGTTACGAACAAAGACAGAGTCGTCCTCATACTCTCCAAAACGATTCAAAGAATCAATTCCAACAGCATCTTCCACATCCTCAATTACTTCATCATTTTCGTCTGCCAAAACGCCATCTGCGTAATAAGTAAGACTAATCTGATCATAATTTTCATCGTCTCCGAACTGCTCTGGAGGAATCACATACGGTTTCGTCTGCTTATCAGATACACCCTCATCATCGGCACTCAGATCGGAATATCTTGTATATCCGTTCTTTTTAAGCTGTTCAGCATATTCTTTGAGATCCGGTTTTGTTCGATCAGAATCCTTGATTCCCTCTGCCACATTCCTCTTTACAGTTTCATCTTTCATTTCCTGCTCACGTCTAGCAAATACTTCTTTTACAGAATCAATTTCCTCCTGAGCAAGCGTTTCGTATTTATCCTTCAGAAGATACCATGCCACTGTTGCGCCAGAGGCTGCACCAATGATAAATCCTAAAGAAAACAGAGATCTATTACTCATCCTCATCCTCCTCGTTCTGTATTGTCATAACGGTGAGTGCCAACCCACCAAAAAGTAAAGAGGCACTCAGTAGAATGCCTCCAGTAATATGTCTTTTTCTTTTCGTATCCAATATGTAATCCATCATGGATATAAAATTTCCGATACCGTCCATCAATGATGCTCCTTTCCGCGCATAAGAACGGCGAGACCGCCAACAAAGCAAATACCAGCAAACGCTGAAAATGTTAATCCCATAAAACCTGTCATGATTCAGGACTCCTTTCTTTATTCATAACTTGAAAAATAATGATTTCCTAACCGAAACATCGGGGTTCCATATTTCCCGTATCCACCAGCTGTGAAAAATATCGTATTAGAATTTGTTCTTGATTTGAGTTCTTCTTCAACCAACTGACAAATATCCTCATCCACAATGCATTTATCAATTCTTCCATTCCACATAGAAGAAAATTGATGCTTCTGATACACAACGTCGTGTACATTATCCGGAAAATATACAGAATCAACCCGATTCAATATGGTGTCGATCACCAATCGCTTCCCTTCCTCGCACTCCCCATCAGCTTCTGCCATGGTAACAAGAGCAATCAGCTCAATGTCTTCCCGTGGTAATAGTGTGTCCTCCACGTACTCTTCGATTTCAACTGCCGACACCGTTTCCTCTAAGGGTTGCTCAGAAATAATTACAATAGGTTCGATAGGTTCAGCTTTTAAAGTCGGCTGTATTTCGATATATTCATAACGATTCACAGATTCTGCTGAGCAGACAAATCCGCTACAAATAATCATAAATACACAAAGAGTAGGAAGGAGCATTGTACGAATATAACTTCGCATATATGCCCTCCTTATAAAATTAGATCAGATCAAGAATCGGTCCATCCACATTAAACTCCATGAGAATAGCCTTTTCATAACCGCCATCTTCAGTCTCGCGATTGGTTTCCAGAATACCGAAATCGACAAAGTTGTCACCGTTGTCGTTACCTTCAGGTTTATAAATCCAACCAACAGTCTGGCTCATCTTTGTCCGCTTAATACCGAGCTGCTCGTACACATCGCTCAGGAATAAATATCCATCAGCTTTAAGTTTGTCGTTTGCCAAATTCTGCTGAGAACGCAGATACATAAGATTGTAATCCATATTGGTTTCGTAAGCCTCACAAGACTCGTCAAAGAAACGTGCGTAGCCATTTACATCAGTTGCTGCGACATTAACAGTAGACTTCACCTTTTTTCTCTTTACCACTGTCCGGATCAGTTACAGTTTCCTCAAATTTCTTTGGCAACGAATGTTTTATCCACAGTCGCATATGCCGCTGCCAACGCTACATTTCTCTTCTTGAGAATATTGTGAGATGCAACAATACTTGCGATAGATAATGTTCCAAGAGCAACAGCAGGAGCATAGAGCTTAGCGACTTTTACACCAGCCTGTACATAAACGATAGTCAAATCTTTCTTTGCGTCGTCCTTAGAATACTCCGCCGCCAGTTCCTCATTTTCAGCACATTTATGAATGGCATCAATATCTTTCTTGGACTTCTCCAATACGCTGTCCAACTTAGTTGTTGCATGGCAAGCCATAACAGCACTTGCAACAGTGCCAACAACACCAGCCACTACCAGAATCTCAGGGCTATGCTTCTTAAATTTCACACTTACTTTGCTGAAGGTCGTGGAAACGTTCTTAATGATTTCTTCTTTCTTCATATCAGTTATTCTCCTCTTCAATTTTTTTCTTTCTTCTCTAAATGATCGATCAAGTGCTGCGTGTACCACATGATCTTTTTCAAATCCTGAATGCCGTTTTTATTTTTCCAGCGGCACGCATACTTGATAATGTTACCAGTATCGGTTGCTTCGATACCTTTTAAATCGAAAGTGAATGCCTCAATAACATCGATCACTTCCAAACCTGTTTCTGACTGATAATGGCTCGGATGAGACACCATTTTATCATCTGATTCGTACATAATATCCTCCTAATTTAATGGTAAAGCTTTTGGAAGTTTGATCATATATCCGTCTCTCACACGGACTACAGATGCGTTCCGAACGTTTGTCCATCCATATTTATTGTCTGTATAATTTCCAGAAACGCCGACTAAATCATAAAAGTCAGCAACGCTAACCAGCTGATACATGTCAATCAGCTCTTCCATTCTTTCAAGAACGTCTTCCGCTTCCCCACGTGTTTCCAGAATAATATCGTCATAATCGTACCCAGTTCTTGTTCTGGTCGGTGCCGAATCTCTGCGATCCCGATCATCGTAATACTTACGGTACGAAATTTTGGATGATGTAGAAGATCGTCCTCTCGAAGTTCCATTTACACCAAGGAATGCTCGTACAGCGTCCAAGATAATATCCTTAACCGCCGGCGCTACAATGTCCTCGAAAATATAGCTTTTTACATCATCAACATCTTCCGGAACAAATACGTTTGTAATCTTCTGAAGACCGTTCTTTTTCTTTGATTTGACAGAACCACTGACAACCTTTTCCACTTTCTTTTCCGGAATATCATCGTTCTGATTCTGGCGTGATTTGTGGGAATTGGATTTGTATTCATCCATCTCTAATTCTCCTTTCAATTAACCGTTACCACTTTTCCAGGGAGGGTAATCCTCGTACTTGGAATACGGTTTGTTTTCTTCTTAAATTGATACGCCAAATTACTTCTGGCTTTCTGTTCGGATGCAGCGTATGTAGAACCCTGCCATCTATTCGCAACGCAGGTATCAAACTCCATAACCGGTCCATCATACATATACTGATTCATAGGACACCTCCCTTAAAAAGCAAAGGGAAAGCACCCTGTTAAGGCTCTCCCTCTATCTGAATCATCGATTCAATTCTTATAAAGAATCATCCTCGGTTTCCTCATCGACTTCTCTGAACTCTCCGTCGATTGCATCGTCCTGCTGCTGATTTACAACCGTTTTACGATTCTCACGCCAGTTTTTGAATTTTGCTGCTGCTGGAACGACTACGAATTTGTAGGTTAATGCACCTGCAATCATAGCCAATCCGATAGTTGTTGCTTTCTTCATACCGCCGTTAGAAGTCGCCTTCACGATTTCCTCAGTAGTTGTTTCAATAACCTCTTCGTTGTTGTTCATGATTTCGTTGTTCTCCATAATATGTTCTCCTTTCAGATTTGAAATATGTGGTTCTTCCATAATAGTGTTTGTAAATTCTGCGAACCTTACATTAAATTACGGAAATCGTATCTGGGTCCATATCCGTAATCGATTACAAGACAAGGCGTGTCGTCTGAAGCCAGCTGAGAACTAAATCTCAGATCAATATAGCCATTGTCAATATTCCATCCAAGATCATCGCCAAGCTTAATCGGCTCCAGTCCAATCGCATAATAAAAATCATTAAGGGAAATATACATCTCATCCCTCATCTGCCGATTTAATTCATTCTCGGCTTTCTTCAGCTTATCAATATCAGATTTGAAATATCGACCTGACACAGCATCGAAACATAAAGTGTCACCTTTTGCAGTTATGATTACTTCTTTATTCTCAACGGGTTCTCTTTTCAGACGTTCTTTAGCAACCTCATCTCTAATCGTCTGTTCCTTCTTCTCACCAATGGTTTCAACTACCTTTTTCTGATAATCTCTCAATGTTGATTCAGAAAGTGTATATACTGCTGTCAGTGCTGCGTTTCTTCGAGCATTTACGGAACTTGCCCCAATGAGGCAAGCAACTGACACTGTTCCTGTTACAGCCGCAGGAATATAACATTTCCAAGTCGCTTTAACAGCATCAATCGGCTCCAGCTTATCTGTGTTCTGACGATGTTTTTCGTCCTCTAACAGTCTGATTGCCTTAGGAGTCGCTCGCACGGCCATTACTGTAGTTGTTACCATTCCGGCAACTCCAACACCAGTGAGGATTTCGGGACTATGCTTGATCGTAGATGCTTTTACGGTTCTACAAATCTTAGTCAAATTCGGTTTCTGCATTTTAGTTTATCCTCCATAAAATATAAAACGGGGCACAAGGCCCCGCGATTTATCTAACCAACCAGAATTCCGGACGAACTCCAAGAGTCCGAAGCGTTGCCGAAGCTCGTATCGCCACTGGAGTTCACATAGACAAAGCAGCCGAAGAAAATTCCTTTTTCATAGCATTACGAAGCCAGCCGCTTGAACACTCATTGTTATAATACGCAACACGACTTCTTCTCTGTTTCATGAGCGGTAACTGCTCATCGCTATCGGGCTCGATATGTTCTTTATCCCAATTGTCTCCCCATCCGCAGATTTCACCAAGCGTAGGAATAGTCAGCCCAGTCATGTGTTTTCTTAACGCTTTCGGAAACATTTTAAACAGATCATTTTCAATCCATTTTTTAAGATCAGATTTCTCATATCCTCCTTCATTGCTTCCGTTTTCGTTCATCGGGCGTTTTACGATATAATCATCGAACAGGAATAATACCTTATCATCTTTTACCATCTGAACAGTTGCCGTAAAGGTTCCAAGATCGCCTAAAGGAATCTCAATCTGATCACTGATAGAAATGTCGTCCGGAAGAATTGAATAGACTTTCCCAAAGATTGCTTCAATCGTCGGAAATAATGCATTTACATCGACGTGATAAAGTTCTTCTGTCACCTTCTTTGTATCAGCGTCGCTGATAATAGCAATGTATTTTCTATACATTCTCTCCACAGTTGGAATGTCAACACCTTTTCCGGTTAAGCTGATAATTTCCTCTCCTAAAGTCATTTCTCTTGTACACATATTGTTGTTCTCCTTTCAAATATATAAATTTAATTTGGTACCTATGAAATCAGCAGGTCTATAATCCATTCAAGCATGTCTTTCGCACAAGAAAAGGTATAGCTTGTTTTAGGATTTAAGCATGAATATGAATCGCATTCATCTCTGAATGATTCGATCACCATCAATGGTGGTATTTGCGGATATTTATTGAGTCGCATCAACACTTCTCTTCCGGCCCATCTCATATAACTTGCCTGCTTAAAGTTATAACCACGCTGCTTTATCGGCATTGTCGCGATGGCATATTTGATCGTATAAATAGCTATTTCAGTCGGTGCTCCCATCCGTTTCCTCCAAAAGAAAAAGCGAAAGAGCCTTGTTAGGACTCCTCCGCTTCATCTTTGTCTCTCCGGGCAAGTGCTTCACTGACCTTTTCTTCAATTTTCTCGTCCATTTTCTGTTCATTCAACCCAATCGGTAATAAGGTTTACGCCTACACCAATCACGGTTGCTGCTACTCCAATAGCTTTAATCCATTTGCTTTTATTGCTCATAATGACACTCTCCTTTCATAATACAGCTTGTAATTTTTGCGAATAATCAAACTTACTCGGCATCCCATCCGACATCTGGAACCCAATCCATATCTATAACCAGCACTTCAAGTCCGTCATCCAACGTTACTTTTGAATGATTAAAATCGATCCAATATAACCCGTCATCAATACTCCATCCAACAGAATTTCCGCTCTCCAATGGTGCAAGACCAAGAAGTTCGTAGAAATGATTCACAGGCAAATAACCACTTATAACAAAATCACGATTCAAATGATATTCTGCCTGAATAACTCTGTTGATGGAACTTTCGAAATATCGGTTCGAAAACACATCATAAAATAATCGTTCATCGTTCGGATCATGCTCATCAAAATCGAGTGAACTATTTCTTAATAATCCTGTCGATGTGATGTAAACATCCTTAGCCTTTTCCGCTGCGATAGCATCAACTATCTTCTGGTGAGCCTCTTCGCCGTACAATTCCTTTAGCTTATCCTTATAGTTGTTATAGGAATCATTCAGCAACGCATAAGCGCTGCCTGTTGGCGTTTATTCAACACATTGGCACCGAAGATGCAGAATATCGTTGCCGTACCGCTAATTGCTGCCGGAATATAGCAGGCCCATGCTGATTTAACAGCTTCAAGTTTGCTATAAGCCTCTGGATCACCGTCGTGATTTGTCTTACTATCCGCTCTGATTTTACGAAGAGCTTTTGGTGTCGCACGTACAGCTAATACCGACGTTACGATAACCCCAGCCGCACCAAGACCAGACAGTATAGTCGGTGATGCTTTTCTCAGATAAATTTTCGACCTCTGAGCGAGTCTTTGAAGATTTGGTTTCTTCATAAAGTTCTCCTTTCGTTTTTATTTCATAGCATGTAATAAATCAAGGACATCTGTGGATATGTCCGCTGCTACTGAAAACATAAAATTGTTATCCGGATTGATTTTTGAAAACTGATTCATTATTCGCCGGAAGTCACCAACAAATATGATGAAATCCTCAACCGTTCCAGATTTTTCTTTGGATAAAGTCTACCGACGATGTATCTTTTCAACTCATCAATAGCCCATACCGAATAGCTCGATTTTTCAAGCTCTTTCTTCCATTTCCAACCGAATGGAAACCACGCATCCATCTGATACGTATCGCATAATAATAAGTCAAGTTGTTCGATAGACATCCGTCCGCTCCTTTCTGCAGAAATAAGAGAGAAACAGGATGGACTCGAACCATCGACTTCGGGACTTTAATCGTCTCGCTCTCTACCAACTGAGCTACTGTCTCTCTCATAATATGCCTTGTAAATTTTGCGAAGCAAAAGGAAAGAGGCGTTGTATTCGCCCCTCTCGGTTAATTTAAACCAATACTCTTTAAGATGTTCATCAGCTCGTCCTTATTGAGTTCTGCATCTACATCCAGATGAAGATGAGTCTTTCCATCGCTTACAGTGGTAACAGCCTCGTTCAACTGAATATCAATGTTGTATCCAGTTTTCTTGCGTATTATCATCTTTATTGCTTTAGAAATAATTCCCCTCGTGAATTTCGATACTATTCTCATTTCGTCCATGCTCCTTTTACTCCTTTCAAAGCTTCTGTTTTTCATAAAAGGAACTGTTATTTTGGCGAAAAAGAAGAGACGTTGTTAGCGTCTCCGTCTCTTTTGGATATGTAACTCGTAAATCCCTAAGGTCAACACAATAGTTGATACCATTATACCTAAGATGGCAACGATCATACCGACTGCGCTCAAAAATATCCACGCCATCAAAGCTCCGATAATACTAATCAGTAAAATCGAACTTGCTGTAGCGAAATACTTAAGAACACCAATCGCATAATCAGTTACTTTTCCGATAGATACATAAGTTTCAATCATTTTTCGTTCTCCTTTATGTGAAATTATTTAGTTTCTTTTCCATAAAAGTCTTTGTAAAAAGTGCGTTCAAATTTCACGTCTATCGAAACATGTTTCCCATCGTTGACGCTGTATTGGCTTCATTTTTAATGCCCACATTATTTGTCTTATAGTGACCGTCGGATATAGTCCGTCCGTACACTCCCCGGAGCGGCTATCAAAATATTCCTTGAATTTTGGATATAAATATAAAGAGTCAGTCAGCCACGAATCAACCTCGGTCCAATATGTACTTTTTGTATCTGCACTAAATCGCTGTTGAATCACTGCGAGCCCTTTATTCCCTATCGTAAATAGAGTGCAACGATCATACACAGGATGATTGCAAATATAAAGCTCACCATACATCGATAAATAGATGTCTGGCTTTTGGTAATGGTACCGCATTTCTATCTCCTCATAGCAAAAAGAAAAGAGCCTTAGATTTCTCTAAGACCCCTCTCGTTTTAGCTAATATTCAAACTTATTCGTCTTCATCGGCAACGCCTAAGACATCTTCTCTGGTTGGGTATACGTTTTCGTATTTTTCATCCCCTTCACAGCCATACTCATCTAAATCAATGCTGTGACCACAGTGTGGACACACCAAGGTATCCTCCCACTCGTCTTCAAACTCCATTACACTCCCACACTCAGAGCAAATATATCTTCCGCTCGTCATTGCCTTAATCTGTTTTTCGTTAAAAATACTCATAGCTAAATATCTCCTTTCAAATTGTACGATCGTCACACTCGTATATTAAGTATAACGACCATAGTTAATCTGTTCAAGAGATAAAGCTTTATTCTCTCATAAAGAGCCATGTATTTTTCACGCAAAAATGAAAAGGAGATGCAACTAAATCACATCTCCCAAAGCTCCATTACCATTCTACGATAACAATTCGATTCTCTTTGCAGAAGAATACGTCAATTACTATATCAGCTTTTAAATCTGATTGATCGATATGATACTCGAACCTTGTTTTTCTGTCGTTTCCATTCTTTACAATTTGACTTTGAATCGATGGTTCTCCACCGTCATCACAGTTATTATCCATAATGGTTACGATTCGTTTTTGCAAGTAATCACTCTCTTCAAACATGACTGTAAACTGCCATAAATAATCTTCCTCCTTTCCACATGGTACACTTGCCGTTATCATGTCTGTTTTCTTAGGAACTTCGATATAGATTTTACTCATATTTAAAACTCTCCTTTCCATAATAGAGATTGTAAAATACACGTAGAAAAACGAAGAGGACATGCATCACACACGTCCCCAACGTTTCAGAATTTCCTCTCTATTTCTTTGTAGGTCTAAAACGGTTGATTAACCCTTTGAATGTTGAAGATGTGAAGGTTCCAGTTTCTTCAAACTTAAATCCTTTATTCATCCAGATGCCGTAACACATCAACGGAATCAATAATTCTGCCGCTGCAATACCAACTCTGAAATATCGATCCTTAACCTGCTCTGCGATTTGCCGCTCTTTGAAGTCATTATCTTTCGTAACGGACTCTCCGTCCATCATACGCCGATTGTATTTCTCGTCAGCATCCCACACGCTCTTGTTCTCTTCGATTCTCAGCTTGTAAAGCTTCGTCAGATCATCAATCGCTGTTGATTTCTCTTTGGTTCCGGACTGCAAATCAGATAAAGCCTTAATCTGTGCTGCAATCTCCTCACTTAATAATTCTTCGATGTTTTTTTCTCTTCCATTTCGTTCTCCTTTCAAATAATTATTAGGTTCATTCCATAATAGAGAGTGTTATTTGTGCGAAATATAATTTTTAAGCTCCACTCGCAGACGTACGTAACGCTGCTTGTAAATTGCATCTGCGCCAGATCGATCTAATTCAAGAAATAAATAAGGTCCGCTATCTGGATCTGATTCATCGACCCTAAGCGAACCAACTGGCTTTTCTCTGAATATAAATCGCGATAATAGCACTCCTGCCATTATTCCAATCAATAATCCAACTATTAAGCTCACCGCTGTTCCTCCTTCCAAAAAAGTTTTTCTAAAAATTACCACCAGGCAATTTCTCAAATATCAAAATAGCATGTTTTACGGTAACCTACGTACGGTATCTAACCTAGAATAAAAAGAAAGAGCCATTGCTGGCTCAATCTCCTTTCGATAAGATCGATAACTAACTCTCCGATTTTTTGATCATTTTAAGTTCATTTGTCACTGTAAACATCCCCACTATAAAAGCAATACACCACTTTCAAAAAGCGATCAATACCGATAACAAATAAATAATCACATTCTTTAAATTTGACATAGTCGTCACCCTCCTTTCATAAAGGGAGTTGTAATTTATGCGAATCGCCACTTATTTTCGTTCTCGATTCAGTAGCCAGAAGAATCGTCTGTACAATTCGTAATAAGTATCTTTGCAGCACGGGATTCCTAATCTAACTTTCAAAATATCATAGGACCAGCCTTCTGTGACTGCTTTTAAAATATATGGGGCTAATTGCTGATCTGTCTGCTCAGCCACCCGTTCAATCATGTCAGTGCGTTCTGAATAATACGCTCGTGCTATTCCAACTTTCGCTGTCGGATCGCCAAGCGTGCTTGTTACTATGAACATCGCCCAATCTATTGGTTTGCTGCTGAAACCATTGAGTGATGCATAAGCCTTTCTCCAAATCGGGTATTGAAGACAGAAGTGTTTTAATTCGTAGTAGCGATGCTTCTCAATCCAATAAGGATTTTTTTCGGATAATTCCGGTCTGATTGTGGTTGCCATAATGTATTTCCTCCTTGTGAATTCTATTCTAGGTTAGAAATAAACAATAGTAAAAACAACCTCAGTGGAATGACCGCAAAAAGAAAGAGCCGCTGTTAGCGACCCATTCTCATATTCTTAAATCTAATTCTCTGTAGTTGAATACGCATGTCAGATATTTCTTTTCTGATAGTTTCAACTTTCTGGTATTCATATCCTTTACATCTGAACATCATGTCCTCGAAATAAAGAATTTTACTCTCCAATCTTTGTTCTTCACTACTCATACTGCACCTCCATAAAATATGTATTCATTTCATAAAGGGAGTTGTATATTTTGCGTTTTCCATCTAATCATCGTTAATTCGCAAGGATAATCTTCGAAACCAACGGTATCGCAAGTTATTAAACCTTCTATAACACCGTCTATAATTTCTGATTCGTATTGTTTATATGGGTAAATATAATCCGGCAAGTATCTCCGAATGCATCTACAACCAACACATTGATACCGTGGTACTATGATCCATCTGCTTTTTCGACTCTTAGTGCGTACAATTCTACGAACACTATCATAATATTTAAGTTTATCCCCGCACATCAAACAATTACCGACAGTCATATAGAAAATTCCTTTACCTGTTTTCTTTAGGATATATGAACATCGGTAACAATTCAATATTTGGGTAGACATAAAAATACGCCCAGATGACCAGGCGTAAAATTATAAGCAATGTTCTACTGTACCATTTTCTGTACCATTTTTGAATATAAAGACGCTTTCAGATGACTTCAGACGAAATAATCGGTTTCAAAAAATCCAGTAAAATCAACGGTTTGAAGCTTGATGAAACTTGTCGAACTCCGAATAGCTATTTCAAGAGGTGAGTGCT
>SCPO01000266.1_pt1 | contig 69287 bp, 55 predicted proteins | sample 6106821 | NCBI WGS metagenome assembly SCPO01 (sample SAMN10720448, study PRJNA508395) | human gut metagenome | isolation source: Participant 2 stool, 0 month | host: Homo sapiens | collected 2017
ACTGCTAGGGGTAAAAAAGGAAAAAGTCTTGGTCTTCGGGTTGAAACGGTTCAAACCGCCGTCTTCCGTACCAATCCACAGAATACCCTGATTATCCTGGCAAAACTCACGTACCCGTTTTCCATGCAAACCATTATCTGTTCCTTTGGGATAATATTTTTCAAAATACGTATAAAAACGCGGATAGTAGTTCACACCTCCAAAATAAGATCCAATCCAGATACCACCCTCTCGATCCTTACACAAGGAATAAATAGCATTATCGGACAAAGAATAAGGGTCGTTGATCGAACTGCGCAAATGAACATATTTACCCATTCGAAGATTATAAATATAGAGTCCCGATTCTGCACCAATCCACAATTCATTATCAGAAGCGACCAGCAGTTCGCGACAAAAAACAGACTCTCCATTTTCATCCTCTGAAAGTAAGTCATGTAGTTTGTTAGAGGTCAGGTTCAGTTCTTTTACTCCTCCTTTTAAAGAGCCTATATATAGACAATTATATGCTCCTTTCACCAGGCCTATCACGACATCATTCTCATAAGTTTTTTGATTGTCTACAGGCGAGACATAAGGATGAAGGGTTTGCAAACGGTCTTTCGAAAAGAAAAGTCCATCACCATAGCAACCAATCCAAAGAGTTCCGCTATTATCGAAAACAAAAGACTGAACATTGGTGGAGATAAAAGGAAAGTTCTTCAATGTATAATTCCGGAGCTTTCCTTCCTCCAAATCATAACAAAATAATCCCTGTGACTCTACCGCTACCCAGACACATCCCTTATTGTCTCCGGAAATTGCAGTTACGGTATGTTCAATTTTCGTATTTTCTATGCTCAATTCAGCAAAATGCCGGAAAGAATCTTTTTCCGGATGATAGATATAAAGTCCTACATCCGTACCTACCCAGATATCTCCTTTTGAGTCCTCATAAAGAGCTGTGATAAAATTATTACCAATGCTCCGCCGTGTGCGGTCATCATGTTTGAATTTGCGGAATGACAAACCGTCATATCTATTCAAACCATCTTTTGTGCCGAACCACATAAAGCCCTGCTTATCCTGCAAAATCGCATTGACCGTATTTTGAGATAACCCGTTCTGTACACTAAGATTTTTGAAATAATAATGCTCGTCCGCCATTTGCGCATGGCAGCCGATCTGATAGCCGATTAAACAGATTAAAAATATGAGAACTTTCTTCATAAATATACGTATTTTCTATCCTTCCGTTTGAGTTACCAAATGTAGGCAAAATCACAGCGGAAAGATAGTAAATATGTCTCAATGAATGAAAGAATAGTCCTATTTTTCTATCGATACGCGCGTCAACTGCTACAACCCTTTTCTGTTGCTAAGAGCGGATTTATATCCATTTCTTTGATCTCTGTAGCGAAACGTAGTAAAGTGGACAAACGGACAATAATTTCAGCAAATTTATCTTCGTTGACTCCTTTTGCCCACGTGTTCCCTGAATGATTTTATAAGCACGCAAAGAATGAATCATTGAATAAGCTTCTTCGTAAGAAAGCGGAGCCAAACCGGAAGATACATCTTTCAGCACCTCCACAAAAATACCTCCCAAACCACAAAGTACCACGTGACCGAACTTCTCTTCATATTTTGCGCCAACAAACAGTTCCGTACCTTTCAGCATCGGCTGTACCATAATTGCTCTTGCATCAAGTATCTGCATCATACGATCGAATTCCAGTGCCAGATGTTGCTCACTTTTAATGTTCAAAACGACACCACCGACATCTGATTTGTGCACAGGACCAACAACCTTGGCAACTACCGGAAATCCGCACCGACGGGCAAAAGCTACTATCTCCTCTTTATTGTCGGAAACAAATTCATCTACCAACGGAATACCGGCAGCGTGCAACAATGCCTGTACATAATTGGGAGCGATATAACCATCCTCCGGAATAGAATCAATAATACGACGAATCCTCGGAACGTCCACTCCGAACAGTTCTATTTCAGGAACTGCCGGTTTAGGAGCATTGACGATACGTGAAAGGGCAGTACCCAAGGTCACTTCGTCTGCAAAATTCACATGCCCTTTTGCCAGGAAGGCGGAAACCTCTGCTCCGGCTGTATTAATGGAAGGAAGAATGGGAAAAATCGGTTTCTTGCAAGTCTGCATCTTTTCGTGAAGCACATCATACATTTCAAACATAGTAACCAATCCCGGAGTTCCGAAGATAGCCATCATGGCGTCTATATTGTCAAGCTTTTCCTCGCAGTAGTCAATGCAAAGGCGCAGATGTTCCGGTGTTCCGGTAGCCAGAATATCAATAGGATTTCCGACGGCAGCACCGGGAAATAGTTGAGCTTTTAGTTCCTCGGCTACTTCTCCCTCCAGCTTAGGTACATTCAGTCCACCTTTACTCAACGCATCTGTCAGCATCACTCCCGGCCCTCCGGCATGAGTGATAATGGCAAAATTCTTTCCTTTCAATTCGGGTAAAGTAAACACGCAACCCACAGTAGTCAATTCTTCACGAGAGAAGCAACGCACAATGCCTGCTTTACGGAACAAAGCCTCTACTGCCGAATCGGAACTGGCGATTGCTCCTGTATGGGAAGATGCCGCCCGGCTTCCGCTCTCCGAACTTCCGGCTTTGATTGCCGCAATCTTGCACCCTTTTCTAATCAAAGACGAAGCATGGAATAACAACCTGTCCGGATTCTGAATACTTTCAATATAGAGTAGTTTCAGATGAGAATCTTTTTCGGGATCGAAGTTCTCATCCATAAATTGCAATACATCTTCCACGCCGATCTGCTTGGCATTTCCCACCGACCAGACTGAATTGAACTGCAAACCTTTTGTTACGGCACTTTCGAGAATAAATACCGCCGTAGCACCGGAGCTGGAAATCAAGTCCACCCCTTTGGGGTTTAAGTTAGGAATCGGCTGGCTGAATACACTATGATGCCATGTATTCATCAATCCGATGCAATTAGGACCAATCAGTGAAGCGCCGTATTTATTAACTGTTTCCAAAATACGTTCTTCCAACAGCGCCCCTTCGTGGGTTTCTTCACCAAAACCAGCCGAGAGTATAATAAATGCCCTGGTTTGTTTCTTGCTAGCCAATGTTTCCACCATATCAGGACACATCGAAGCAGGCACAGCCAACACCGCCAGATCTGTGTCCGGCAGATCATTCACATCCGCAAAGGCGGGAACTCCCTGCACTTCCTTTTCCTTCGGATTCACCGCCCGAAGTTCTCCCTGATAACCTCCGTTTATCAAATTCTTTAATATTGCGCCACCCGGCTTATGCACATTATTCGATGCCCCTACTACGACAATGCTTTCAGGACGAAGCAACTGGGTTGTTATCATATCATGCTTTGGTTTTCGTTTAACTTAGGTACAAATATATTCTTTCTTACGAGAAAAAAGAAAGAAAAAGGGGAGAAATATAGATGGAAATAGATGATAAAAGAGGAAATGAGCAAGAAATTATATAGATTATACTGACTTATTGAAATGCAAAGCTATAATCTTACCATGTAATTCTTATCATTAGAACAGAATATTACTTTATGCAGAAAAAATGGACATAAAACTCATACAGAATCAAAAATATACAAGATGAGTCCGGAGTATATTGGAAAACTTGAAGGATAAGCAAGTTGCATAATCCATATTCACACAAAACAGACTTTAAATCATTCGATTCAACATCAAAAAGGCAAAATTCCTAATTTCAGGAGCAGATTATTGCAAATATAAGTTCAAATAGAAACAACTCACATGTTACCTATTCGACAGCAACCAGCACAAAACAAGTATTCTAAATACCCTTTTGTCCTTTCGTTTAAAAGCAAGGAAGCACTTCTCACTGACCAATAAACCGTTTCTTTAAAAGGAACGAAGTCTTCCTTTAAAAGAAATGATTCATGATTCTATCAACAATCATGAATATTCACTCATTTGTATTCAAGAAAGATGACTTATTCCGCATATTCATACAGTATTTTATACGTCACTTCTTTTATTAGAATACAGTTTAGATACTCCTAATCTGTTTCAATCTTAAAAATAGAACATAATAGAAAATATAAAAATACCCCGATACAAATTGGCTATTTTCTAGCCAACTTATATCAGGGTAAAACACTTTCTTTTTACCTGTTTTTTTATTACGAAACGTTCCTGTTTCATTCTGTGACCACTTTTCAATGAAATAATCTGTGTTAATCCGTGTAATCTGTGGTGAAAAGTCATTATCTTTGCACATTACAAAGTTGAAAACAACAAAAATCACACTATATAATGGAAAAGAAATTCAAAAGAACCACCGTCACATCGGCACTGCCGTATGCGAACGGTCCTGTCCATATCGGTCACTTGGCTGGTGTATACGTACCGGCAGACATTTATGTGCGTTATCTGCGACTGAAAGAAAGAAGATGTATTATTCATCGGAGGTTCGGACGAGCACGGGGTACCTATCACGATTCGTGCCAAGAAAGAAGGAATTACTCCGCAGGATGTAGTAGACCGTTATCATTCGCTGATAAAAAAATCATTCGAAGAATTCGGTATCTCATTCGACGTGTATAGCCGCACCACTTCGCCGACGCATCACCAATTGGCTTCGGATTTCTTCAAAACATTGTACGATAAAGGCGAATTCATCGAGAAAACGTCTGAACAATATTACGACGAGGAAGCAAAAACATTCCTTGCCGACCGTTATATCACCGGAGAATGTCCCCACTGCCATTCCGAAGGCGCTTACGGCGACCAATGCGAAAAATGCGGAACCTCACTTTCTCCTACGGATCTTATCAACCCGAAAAGTGCTATCAGCGGCAGCAAACCGGTAATGAAAGAAACCAAACACTGGTATCTTCCTCTCGACAAGCACGAAGGATGGCTGCGCAAATGGATTCTGGAAGATCACAAAGAATGGCGTCCCAACGTATACGGCCAATGCAAAAGCTGGCTCGACATGGGACTGCAGCCACGTGCCGTCAGCCGTGACCTCGACTGGGGTATCCCTGTGTCCCGTAGAAGGAGCAGAAGGAAAAGTGCTTTATGTATGGTTTGACGCACCTATCGGCTACATATCCAACACCAAAGAACTTCTCCCCGACAGCTGGGAAACCTGGTGGAAAGATCCTGAAACCCGCCTGATCCATTTCATCGGAAAAGACAACATCGTGTTCCACTGCATCGTATTCCCCGCCATGCTGAAAGCAGAAGGCAGCTATATCCTGCCGGACAACGTGCCGAGCAACGAATTCCTGAACCTGGAAGGAGACAAGATCTCCACTTCCCGCAACTGGGCTGTATGGTTGCACGAATACCTGGCGGACTTCCCCGGCAAACAGGACGTACTCCGCTACGTACTGACCGCCAACGCACCGGAAACAAAAGACAACGACTTCACCTGGAAAGACTTCCAGGCACGCAATAACAACGAACTGGTAGCCGTATACGGCAACTTCGTGAACCGTGCAATGGTATTGACTCAAAAATACTTCGACGGGCGCGTACCTGCACAAGGTGAACTGACCGACTACGACAAGAAACACTGAAAGAATTTGCAGACGTAAAAGCAGAAGTGGAAAAACTGCTCGACGTATTCAAATTCCGCGACGCACAGAAAGAAGCCATGAACTTGGCACGTATCGGCAACAAATACCTGGCCGACACTGAACCGTGGAAACTGGCAAAAACAGATATGGAGCGTGTAGGTACCATCCTCAACATCTCCCTGCAACTGGTTGCCAACCTTGCCATCGCTTTCGATCCGTTCCTGCCGTTCAGTTCGGAAAAACTCCGCAAAATGCTGAACATGAATACTTTCGAATGGTCTGAACTGGGACGTGACAACCTTCTGCCTGTAGGTCACCAATTGAACAAACCGGAATTATTGTTCGAAAAGATTGAGGACGCTACTATCGAAGCACAAGTACAAAAATTGCTCGATACAAAGAAAGCAAACGAAGAAGCCAACTACAAGGCTAATCCTATCCGCCCGAACATCGAATTCGACGACTTCACGAAACTGGATATCCGTGTAGGTACCATTCTTGAATGTCAGAAAGTGCCGAAAGCGGATAAATTGCTTCAATTCAAAATCGACGACGGACTGGAAACACGTACTATCGTATCGGGTATTGCCAAGCATTATCAACCGGAAGAACTGGTAGGCAAACAGGTTTGCTTCATCGCCAACCTTGCTCCACGCAAACTGAAAGGCATCGTCAGCGAAGGCATGATTCTAAGTGCCGAAAACAACGACGGCAGTCTGGCAGTTATCATGCCGGGACGTGAGGTGAAGCCGGGTAGCGAAGTAAAATAATAAAACTTAAATAGGGAATACATGAAAAGCTATCATTGCGCATAGCCTTTTCATGTATTCTTTGCAAATAACATGAGCGAGAATCAGTCACTAAAAGAAAAGACAGCCAAAGGACTATTTTGGGGAGGATTCAGCAACGGCATACAGCAGTTGTTAAACCTGCTTTTCGGAATATTCCTCGCACGGTTGCTCACTCCGGCAGACTATGGAATGGTGGGAATGTTGGCTATCTTCTCCCTCATTGCCAGTTCGATACAGGAGAGCGGTTTCACAGCCGCCCTTGTCAACAAGAAGGAAGTGACACATAACGATTACAATGCTGTCTTCTGGTTCAATGCAGCCATCAGCTTATCCTTGTATCTGCTGTTATTCCTGTGCGCACCGCTCATTGCCGATTTTTACCATACTCCCGAACTGACACCGCTGGCACGTTATTCCTTCATCGGATTCTTCATAGCCAGCCTGGGAATATCCCACAGTGCCTATCTTCTGCGAAACCTGATGGTGAAACAGCGGGCCCTGTCTTCCGTTATCGGGCTTACCGTATCCGGAATCACCGGAGTCACTCTTGCCTACTTCGGTTTCTCTTATTGGGGTATTGCCACGCAAAGCATCGTTTATGTAGCCGTCAACACAGCCTGTTACTGGCATTTCACCCGTTGGCGACCGAGCTTGCAATTCAATTTCACCCCGATTAAGGAAATGTTCGGATTCAGCGGAAAGCTATTGGTAACCAATGTATTCAATCACATCAACAACAACCTGTTCTCTGTGATACTGGGTAAGTTCTACACCGAAAAGGAAGTAGGATATTACAACCAGGCCAATAAATGGTGCGGCATGGGACAGCTCTTTATATCCGGCATGATAAACGGAGTGGCGCAACCGGTACTCACCAAAGTGTCGGACGACCTTGAACGGCAAAAACGGGTATTCCGCAAAATGCTGCGTTTCACCGCTTTCGTCTCGTTTCCCGCCATGCTCGGACTGGGAATCGTATCAGAAGAACTGATTACCATCACCATCACCGACAAGTGGTATTCCAGCATATCCATCATGCAGATTCTGTGTATTAGCGGAGCCTTCACTCCCATCGCATACCTCTATCAGCAACTCATCATCAGCAAAGGAAAATCCCGCATCTATATGTGGAACACCATAGCGCTCGGCATTATTCTACTGTCAGGCGTTCTGTTAGTCCATTCACACGGGATCTATGCCATGCTCGCCGTCTATGTATCCACCAATATACTGTGGCTACTGACGTGGCACTACTTCGTATGGCAAGAAATCGGACTAAAGCTGCGCCATGCACTGATAGACATACTTCCATACGCTGTCATTGCCACCACCGTCATGGTAATCACCTATTACTCCACCCGTTCCATCGAGAATATTTATCTCCGCCTGGCAAGCAAGATAGTGCTCGCAGCAGCACTCTACGTAGCCGCCATGTGGGGCAGCCGTTCGGTCACCTTTAAAGAAAGCATCCAGTATTTCATCAAAAAGAAGCCACATGAACCCTAATGATCTTGCCACTAAATACCGCCTTCTGAACAGTTCTTTCAAAAAGACGATGATCTATCACATAGGTATAGACGCCGGATTCTTTACCGAATACACCTATATGCTCCATGCAATGCTCTATTGCCTGCAACACAAAATACAGTTCAAGCTTTACTCCGACGACGCCAACTTCGGATGGGAAAAGGGCTGGGAAGACTGTTTCGCACCTTTCTGCGAGCAAGTGCACGAACCGTTTCACCACACCTACAACACCCATCGCCTGCCTTCATGGCAAGCATTGATGCAAGACAAAAAACTATCTAAAACGAAGTTACTGAAATGGAAACTGAAAGTAACCTGCAAGAACATCATCGGAAAAGCCCTTGCTTTCTTCACGTATGGTAAACCGATCCGACTCAACTTCCAAGTGACGTTCAACCCCAACCAGCATTTCCATATCCCCGAACTGGGAATAGACGGTGACTACCTCCACACCTTCCAAAAGCTGACGGAAATCACCTGGAAACTCAACGACAACACCACACAGGAATGTCGCCAATTTGCCGCCACCCTGCAACTTCCGCCTCAATACGCAGGATGCCAAATACGCGGAGGAGACAAGATAACCGAAACCAACCTGCTGCCACCGGAACACTACATACGCCTCATCAAAGAAAAAACAGCCATCCGCGACGTCTTTGTATTGACCGACGACTACCGCCTCTTCGAGCAAGTGCAAACCCTTGCCCCGGACATACACTGGTACACCCTTTGCAGCCCCAACGAAAAAGGATACGTCAACAGCGCCTTCACACAGACCACCAAAGAACTGAAACAGAAGCAAATGGCACGTTTCCTCTGCTCGATACAGCTATTGATGGATGCTTCCGTCTTTATAGGAAGTATCACCACCGGTCCCAGCCTGTTCCTGTTGAAGAAGTTCTATCCGGAGATCAATCCGGCAGACTGTCTGCTCAAGGACTTTCCGCAAGCATCCGTCCTCCCCATTCCGGGACGCGGGCGAGTGGCCACCGAATTTATGCAAGGAAACTTAAAGTTATAGTAACTTAGCAATATAATTACTACATTTGCAAGACAACGTGCATTAACCATTTCCGATGAACAAGAAATATACAGCCGAAGAGCTTGATTTATTACATGCCGAACTTTACGACATATTGGGAGAAACCATCCGGGTGTGTCAGAAGCACGATATTCCCTATTTTGTGATAGGCGGCACAGCCATCGGCGCACTCTACGATCAGGGAATTCTCCCCTGGGATGATGATATAGACATCGGCATGACGCGGGAGAATTACAACAAATTCTTAAAAGTAGCACCCGGAGAACTGGGTCCTTCCTACTTCCTTTCATGGATAGAGACAGACCCGCACACCCCGTATTATTTTGCCAAAGTCAAGAAAAACAACACCCTTTTTGTAGAAGAAATGTTCAAGAATGTCCCGATGCATCCGGGCATTTTTGTCGATATATTCCCATTCGACAAGATTCCCGACAACAAGCTGCTGCAAAGAATACAATCCGAAGCACTCGGCTTCCTCAAATGCTGCCTGATGGGAAAAGAAATATGGATGTGGAAACACTTCGGCAAATGCGAAATAGAGAACCCTACAAACCGGGGAGCCTTCTCCTGTCTCCTATGAACAGAATAGTCGACTCTCTTTTCTCTAAAAAAGCAATTTACCAGATGCTGGTATCCGTGCAAAGCTGTTTCAACTCACGAAACACCCGCTACTACAACAACGTCATGGCAACCGCCGACCACGTGACCGTAGAGAGTATTCGCCACCTGCAACCAGTGAAATTCGGTCCCCTCACCGTGACCGCTCCCGATGATCTGGAAGGGTTCCTGCGATACAACTACCCGACCTTGCATCGATTTACCAAGGAAGAACAGGAAAAAGTGAATAACCACTATCCTGCCGCCCTGTCATTCAGTACAACCCCAAAACAAGAACTATGAATATGAAATCCGCTTTAGTAGACGTCCCGGTACTTATCCTGTTCTTCAACCGCCCGCAACAGTTGTCGCAAGTGTTCGAGCAAGTGAAGAAAGCACGTCCGTCCCGGCTCTTCCTCTATCAGGACGGAGCACGAAACGAGCGCGATTTGCCCGGAATAGAAGCCTGCCGTGAAATCGTATCACAGATAGACTGGGAATGTGAAGTAGAACGCCTTTATCAGGAAAAGAATTTCGGCTGTGACCCTTCAGAATACATTTCGCAAAAATGGGCCTTCTCCAAAGTCGACAAGTGCATCGTATTGGAAGACGACGATGTGCCCTCCGTCTCCTTTTTCCAATTCTGCAAGGAGATGCTGGATAAATACGAACACGACACCCGCATCAGCATGATTGTCGGATTCAACCCCGAAGAAATCACCCAGGATATGCCATCCGACTATTTCTTCGCCACCACCTTTTCCATCTGGGGATGGGCGAGCTGGAAACGGGTAATCGACCAATGGGACGAATTTTACAGTTTCCTGGACGACTCCTTCAATATGCAACAACTGGAGCAACTCATCAAGGAACGCAAATTCCGGAGCGACTTTATCTATATGTGCCAGCGTCACCGGGAACAGCAGAAAGCCTTTTATGAAACCATCTTCCACGCCTCTATCCTGTTCAACTCCGGACTAAGCATCGTGCCTACCCGCAACATGATAAACAACCTCGGAGCAACGGCAGATTCCACCCATTTCGCCGGCTCGGTCCACACCCTGCCCAAGGGTTATCGCCGCATCTTCACCATGAAGCGTTACGAGGTGGACTTTCCGCTGCGGCATCCCCGCTACGTCATTGAAAACGTAGCCTACAAAGAGAAGGTTTACCGCATCATGGGCTGGGATCATCCATGGATCAAGATAGGGCGTTCGTTCGAAGAACTGTTCCTCAACCTGAAATACGGTAATTTCTCCATCATTACGAAAGCTGTCAAAAACCGAATAAACAAATGGCTGAAAAGAAACAAGCACCACTAAATACGTTGCTTACTATTTATTTTTACCATACCCGCCTCACACGGGAAAGTTACGAGGAATGGAAAGAATATAAATTCCCCGGACATATTTTATACGGACTTCCTCTGCTGGAAAATTACGGAATACGCTCCGTGATGCACAAATGCAAATACTTCTCCGGCCGCCTGAAACTCATGTTTTACGCCACCAAAGAGATTCTCTGCTGCAAGGAAAAATACGACGTGCTCTATGCCACCTCTTTCCGGGGGATAGAACCCGTCATCTTCCTCCGTGCACTGGGACTGTACCGCAAGCCCATCGTCATCTGGCATCACACGGCCGTCGTCACCAACCCCAAACCGTGGCGCGAACAAATCTCCCGCCTTTTCTACAAAGGCATCGACCAAATGTTCCTGTTCAGCCGGAAACTGATTCAGGACTCGCAGAAAACCCGGAAAGCTCCGTCCCACAAACTGAAACTGATACATTGGGGCCCGGACCTTCCTTTCTACGACCATCTGCTGGCAGAAATGCCCGACCGGAAGCCCGAAGGATTTATCTCCACCGGCAAAGAGAACCGGGACGTGGACACCCTGCTCCAGTCATTCTCCGCAACCAACGAGGAATTGGATCTGTACATTGCCGTCTCATGCGGCAACATCAACTATAAAAAGATACTCGACCGCTATTCAGTGCCCGACTCCATTCATATTCACTACACCGACGGAGTGATTCCCTACGAACTGGGAAAACTGGTAGCCCGCAAAAGCTGCATCGTCATCTGCTGTCTGGACTTCCCCTACACCGTAGGACTGACCACTCTCGTAGAAGCATTTGCCCTCGGCATCCCCGTCATCTGCTCGCGCAACCCCAACTTCGAAATCGACATCGACAAGGAAGAAATCGGCATTACCGTAGAATATAACGATGTACAAGGCTGGATAGACGCTATCCGCTACATCGCCGACCATCCCGAAGAGGCACGACGCATGGGAGAAAATGCACGCAAACTGGCAGAAGAACGCTTCAACCTCGAAATCTTTTCGCGCGAAATAGCAGAAAGCTTGTTGGAAATATCAAACATTTCCTCTAAAAACCGTACATTTGCATAAACTTTTGCCCATGAGAGTCCTGATAATAAATACATCTGAACGAATAGGAGGAGCGGCCATTGCAGCAAGCCGGTTGATGGAGTCACTGAAAAACAACGGTATCAAAGCCAAAATGCTGGTGCGTGACAAGCAGACCGACCAAATCAGTGTGGTCCGCTTAAAAAGTAACTGGTTGCAAGTGTGGAAGTTCATGTGGGAACGGATCGTTATCTGGAGTGCCAATCGTTTCCGCCGATACCATCTGTTCGACGTTGACATAGCCAATACTGGCACAGACATCACCTCACTCCCGGAATTTCGCCAAGCCGACGTGATCCATCTACATTGGGTCAACCAAGGAATGCTCTCGCTGAAAGATATACGGAAAATACTCACTTCCGGCAAACCTGTGGTATGGACCATGCACGATATGTGGCCATGTACCGGTATCTGCCACTACGCACGGGAGTGTAAAAACTATCAGCAAGAGTGTCACGACTGCCCTTACATCTACAAAGGCGGTGGCCGGAAAGATTTATCTTACCGCACTTTCCGCAAAAAACAAAAGTTATACAGCTACGCTCCCATCCATTTCGTCACGTGCAGTCACTGGCTGAAGGAACAAGCACAGACCAGCGCATTGTTTGAAGGAAAAAGCGTCACCAATATTCCGAACGCTATTAATACCAACCTGTTCAAACCCATGAACAAAAAAGAAGCACGTGCCAAGTTCATGTTGCCGGAAGGTAAGAAACTGGTTCTGTTCGGCTCGTTAAAGATCACCGACAAACGAAAAGGAGTCGACTATCTCATTGAAGCCTGCAAACTGCTGGCAGAAAAGCATCCGGAATGGAAAGAGTCACTGGGGGTAGTCGTATTCGGCAACCAGTCACAGCAATTGCAGGAGCAGCTTCCTTTCCATGTCTACCCGCTCCCTTACATCAAGAATGAGCATGAGATAGTAAATATCTACAATGCCGTAGACCTCTTCGCCATCCCGTCTCTGGAAGAGAATCTTCCTAACATGATTATGGAAGCAATGGCCTGCGGAGTACCCTGTGTCGGCTTTAACGTAGGAGGTATCCCTGAAATGATCGACCATCTGCACAACGGTTACGTGGCACAATACAAATCTTCGGAAGATTTTGCCAACGGCATACATTGGATATTGACGGAACCGGAATACGATGAACTCTCCGCACAAGCCTGCCGCAAAGTCTTGGGCAATTATTCGGAGAGCATCATCGCAAAGAAATATACAGATGTCTACAATAAAATAACGGGGAAATATGCATAGTGTCCATCCTACTCCCAAGTTCTCTATCATTACGGTGACGTACAATGCTGAAAAGGTATTGGAAGACACGATTCAGAGTGTCATTTCACAAACCTATCATCATATAGAATACATCATCGTAGATGGAGCTTCCAAGGATGGAACCATTTCTATTATCAACCGCTACCGCCCGCACATACACACCGTTGTCAGCGAACCGGACAAAGGGCTGTATGACGCCATGAATAAAGGCATCGCCCTTGCCAGTGGCGATTATCTCTGTTTCCTGAACGCGGGCGACTGTTTTCACGAGGACGACACACTACAACAAATGGTGCATACCATCAACGGCAGCGAACTGCCCGATGTGCTTTACGGAGAAACCGCTATCGTAGACCAGGACAGGCATTTCCTGCGGATGCGCAGATTGTCCGCTCCCGAAACGCTTACCTGGAAAAGTTTCAAACAGGGTATGTTAGTCTGCCATCAGGCATTCTTTCCCCGTCATACGCTGGTAGAGCCCTACAACTTGAAATATCGTTTTTCTGCCGATTTCGACTGGTGCATCCGTATTATGAAGAAAGCGCGCACCTTACACAATACCCATCTGACGATTATCGATTATCTGGATGAAGGAATGACTACCCGCAATCAGAAAGCCTCCCTGAAAGAGAGATTTCGGATCATGGCAAAGCATTACGGGCTGATTGGAACCGTGGCGCATCATGCATGGTTCGTGATCCGTGCAGTTACTCACCAGTAGGCGAAGGCATATAAAGCATCACCTGGTCTAATATCACTCCTTCGTCCAATGCCTTGATTACCAATTTGTGGGACTTCTTTCCGGATACCGGAAGTCGAACCGTTCGGATGGCTTGATTGCGCAGCACGTTCTCTTTCCATTCTTCACTCCGTCCTTTCGTTTCATAAGAGATCACTTCAGGCGCTGCATCGTCCAACGATATTGAGAAACGTAATTGATCTCCTCTCACAGGATGATTAGGCAACAAGCGGATGTCAACCTCTACCGAGTCTGTTTTCCAGTTGTCAAAAGAGAACATCAGTGCATCTCCCTTGTCAATGCCTGTCGCTTTGCTTTCATATCCCAGGCCCTCACAAATAGCAGAAGTTCCTTTCCGCGCATTCAAGGTCTTACTATTCGGGATATTCTTCCCATCCAAGCCGTTCCATTTATAGATAGCTACACGCTCTTTCATCATCGGAGAAGTAGCCGTTTTTCTTTCCACGCGATTGAATACGGGGAGTTTTCGGGGTTGGAAATCCATCATGCGGTTCCACTTTCCATCTTCCAGTGAGTTATACTGTTTTGTCAATACTACAATGCTGTCATAGGCAAGATCACTTTTCTCCCAGTCCGCTTTTCCGTGGCGGGCTAATTGGGCATATAGCAATTTCCGGTTCATCTGTGTAGCAGCTTGCACCGGGTATTTCACCAATTCAAAATAGGCACTTTGTCTGCCGGATGGGATTTTCAAAGCTGCCCGTTCCACTGTCTCCGACAATTTATCATAAGCCTGCAAACGTCCGTTGATTTCTTTTTCACTCCATGGGAGATCTTTGACAACACGATAAACAGGATCTTTCTCCTCTTCCCTCGTATTTCCCATAAATTCAGGTTTACGAATATGGGCCAGACGATAGTGTTCCTGCATCACAGGTAATACTGCCTTTGCGCACGAAGCTCCCAATTCCCGTTCCAGCCAGTGTTTCAGATGAGAGGTCACTCCTTCCGAGGCCACAGCTTCTATATTCCAGGCCATATCCATAAACAACTCTATCTGATACTCGGCAGGCTTGATATCTCCGACATTCAGTATCCACATCTTCTGTATGCCTCGATCGTAAGCCAGCTTCATTTGTTGGAAAATCAGATACGGGCTCATCGTACTCAACCAGAGATGGTCGTGCGGACGTCCCCAATAAGAAACATGATAATAGACTCCATTCCCTCCTTTACGTGCGCATTCTTCGGCCGTAGGAAAATGGCGGATATAGCCATAGTTATCGTCACACCACATCAATGTTACATCATCGGGCACCTGTAATCCGGCATGATAAATGTCGAGTACCTCTTTATAAGGGATAAAAACCTGCGGGACTTTAGTTACATCCTTATCAACATATTTTTCAATCAACCCGCGTTGATCTGCAAACACACGATCTATTACGGCCTTCTGTTCTTCCACCGTCTTCGCTCCCTGCATCTTGCCATCGTGTACACCACGCATACCCAACGTATAGAGTATTTCCTGATCTGCCACCTCTTTTACACGGTCTTCCCAGAATTTGTAAACAGCCGGAGCATTATTCACATAATCATAAGCCCCTTCCCCTCTTCGTTTCCACTCGCCGGCAGCGCTGCAAGCCATCGGTTCGCAATGGGAAGCACCGATGAAGATTCCATATTTCTTGGCAGCTTCCCGATTGCTTTTGGTCAGGAAGAAAGGAAGTGTACATTCGTGCATTGCAGGCCAATAGGTGTTGGCACGCAGACGAAGTAAGAGTTCAAAAATACGCTCGTTGGTACGCGGGCCTATCTCACCTTTCACTTTTGAAGGTTCATAGGTCCGACTGCTCCATGGCATCAAGCCCCAGTCTTCATCATTAATAAATATACCCCGATATTCCACCGAAGGAGCCTGAAGACTTTGGAATTTGGAAGATAGCTTAAAAAGTTTCTTCTTTTCCGGAGTTACGTCCGCCCACCATTCCCAGGGAGAGACACCTAACAAACGGGATATTTCGAGTATTCCATAAGCCGTACCATGTTTGTCACTGCCGGCTACGATCAATTTACCCTCCGGAGAAACAGATAATAGAAAAGCCTGCTTCTTGCCTTTTAGCGCAGAAACATCTATGCCGGTCCGGCTGATAAGCTCACTCTGCCCCACCGTTCCTATCACAATTTCACCTGTTTTCTCATTCGCTTGGGTAGTCGACGACAATACTGTCTGAATATCACGCCCCAGCATTTCCAATGCGGTTCGTACAACCAGTTCTTCAGAAGGGCTGCAAGCGATGACAACTGTTTGACCGGAAGTCAAAACAAAATCCTTACTACGAATCGGTAAAGCAACTATCAAAAAGATGAAAAAAGAAAACAGAAGTTTATGTCTCATAGGTTCTATTATTTATAGAAGACAAAATTACAGGTTTGCAGAAAATGTACTATAGAATAGTGTACAATTTCATAGAATTCTGTCCGACCTATTTAAAATGTAGCAGGCAACGCAAACAACTGATACATCAGCGTTCGTGCCATGCGTATCTGTCCTTTCGTGCTGGGATGCAAACGGTCATATCCCGCATCATAGAAATAAATCAGTTGTTCTTCCACCATCGGATTCAATCCGGTTACCGCATTAAAATCAATCACGGGGACTCCCCACACATTGCCGGCTTCTTTAACAGCCTGCACGTAGGCATCCACATATTCGCCACAACTATTCTGGTAGTTTTCATCCGGTTGCACATTCGTTTCTCCAAAATTGGCCAGTGAACGGTGCAACGGGGTCAGCAACACAATCTGCTTGTCCGGGAAGAGTTGTTTCAGTCTATTGATTCCTATGTTGATACGTCCCTTATACGTGCTTCCATCCATTATAGGAGTGCGTTTCTTACGGGTTTCCAGCTTTTGGGTTTGCCCACGGGCTGCCATCACTTGTTCTTCTGTTTCCGTAAACCATTCTCCAATAGGTACACCGTCATTAAAATCATTCGTACCCATCAAAATCACGATAGCATCTACTTCTCCACCGTGTTCTTTCTTCAGTTGCTCGGCTTGCCGGGGCACATCATTCCATTGCCTGCCACTGATACCATATACATAAGGAGTGATTCCCAGCCATTCCTGCAGAAAATCCCAGTATTTCTTTATCTTGTCACCATAACAGTTGGGATCTGTAATAGAGTCTCCCAAATATCCCACTCTTTTTCCTTGCCACGGGTGCCGGATGCATCCATTATTCGTTTCAACAGAGTTTGCCACTTTAGAAGATTGATTCTGTCCGCACAGAAAAGAGGAACAGAAAAACAGGATGGTACATGTGAGTAATAATTTGCTTTTCATCGGTATCATACATTAAATGAGAGATTTGTATTTAATATTCGACAAAAATAACTCAAAAAAATGTAGTTTCAATCAATTTGGACGATCAATCTCATCCATGCAACCGGATATATAAACATATTCCTATTTGACTATTCTTGCTAAAATACAGGTTTACAGTCTTTTTTCAATCAAGTTATCATTGAGTTTTGCAGCTAAAACCCTATCTTTGTCACAAACTAAAAGAAATAATTGGATGTTTAACTCATTTTCATTCCATAAGGATTCCGTTCTGTAAATAATCTGTAAGCCTTCCTCTCATTACAGATTATCCCTTATGTTTTCTGACATACTCTTGTCAGAGTTATTTTCTATATCTAAATTTTCAAACTATTTGTATGGTCAAATGGTTGCAAGCATCATTATATGCCTCCATTCGCCGTACAACTAAAACATTAAAACAATGAGTAACGATTTTAAATCAATCCACGAATTCGATTTTACACTGATATGTAATTACTTCAAGGCATTAAAACGTCAAGGTCCCGGAAGTCCTGAAATCACACAAAAAGCCGTAAGCTTCATCAACGAACTGTCCGACAAGGCACGAATAGCCGACATTGGCTGTGGCACAGGCGGTCAGACAATGGCATTAGCCAACTATACGAAAGGACAAATTACAGGTATCGACCTTTTCCCCGACTTTATCGAGCTATTCAACAAAAATGCAATAGAAGCCCATTGTGAAGACAGAGTAAAGGGTATCGTCGGTTCCATGGACGCTCTGCCATTTCAAGAGGAAGAACTCGATCTGATCTGGTCCGAAGGCGCTATCTATAACATAGGATTCGAACGCGGCATGAACGAATGGAACAAATTCCTGAAAAAGAACGGATTTATCGCTGTAACGGAAGCCTCCTGGTTCACCCCGGAACGTCCCTCCGAAATAGAAGACTTCTGGATGGCCAATTACCCGGAAATCGATACGATTCCAAGAAAGATAATGCAAATGGAAAAAGCAGGATATATCCCGACAGCCCATTTCATTTTACCGGAAAATTGCTGGCTTGAGCATTTTTACGCTCCCCAGTTCCCTGTTCAGGAAGCTTTTTTGAAGGAATATGCAGGAAATGACGCAGCCGCAGACCTCATCACCGGGCAACGGTATGAAGAGAGCCTATATAATAAGTATAAAGAATACTACGGCTACGTATTCTATATAGGACAAAAAAAAGATAATCATTATCTGCCGGAGAAGTTGGCAAGATAGGACAACTCTCCGGCTCTTATTATTCTTTATTTTGCAGAAAACATGGAGACGAAAGATATCAATAAACAGGAATATCAGTTACGGATCAATAAAGTGACCGACTATATTCACAATCACATAGACCAGCCGTTATCATTACAGAAAATGGCAGGTATCGCCTGCTTTTCTCCTTTCCACTTCCATCGCGTATTTACAATCCTGACGGGCGAAACGCCTACGGATTATATCAAACGCACTCGGATTGAAAAAGCAGCCCTATTATTAAAACGAAACAAGGAACTTTCCGCCACCGAAATCGCCCGTCTTTGCGGCTTTAGCAGCCTTTCACTTTTAAGTCGCAATTTCAGGTTGCATTTCAGTATGACGATCCGGGAGTTCCGTTCATTAAAATAAAACCCTAAAGAATATGGAAAAAGAAAATAAGATTCTGATTTTTCGAACTTCTATCACCCAAAGGCGTGACATCAAGCGCATAGGAGAGCTTTTGGCAGAGTTCCCCCAAATAGACAAATGGAATGTGGACTTTGAGGACTGGGAGAAAATATTAAGAATCGAGTGCAGGGATATCTCTGCACTCGAAATATCGGAAGTACTCCGGAACAATCATATTTTTGCCACCGAACTGGAATAAAACCGGGAAAAGAAAACCTCTCAAACTCCCAACAACTGTTTCAATTCAGCCACTCCTTCAGAAGCTCCCTTCTGAATTACATGTATCGAACGGGAAGTATGCGTATCTACCGGTTTCGGATCAATCAGATACACCTCTGCTCCTCTCGGTACATAATGAAGCAGCCCCGCCGCAGGATATACGTTAAGCGACGTACCGATAATGACGAAAATATCCGCTTTCTCCACATATTGGATGGCGGTTTCAATTTCCGGCACAGCTTCTCCAAACCATACGATAAAAGGTCGCAATTGAGTGCCGTCGCCGGCCTTGTCTCCCATCTTCACTTCATATTCTTCCGGTTTCAGTTCTTTTATGTAGTGGGGATTATGAGGATCTCTGCTGGAACACACTTTCGTCAGTTCGCCATGCAGATGAATGATGTGGCTACTCCCGGCACGTTCGTGCAGGTTATCAATATTCTGTGTCACCACCGTCACATGGAAGTTTTTCTCCAGTTCCGCCAACAATTCATGTCCACGGTTCGGTTTCACCTCCAACAACTGTTTCCGGCGCTCATTATAGAAATTAATCACCAAAGCCGGGTCACGCTGATAACCCAGGGTAGTGGCCACCTGCTCCACTGGATATCTATCCCACAAACCGCCTGCATCGCGAAATGTACTAATCCCACTCTCGGCACTCATACCCGCACCCGTCAAAACTACCAGATTCTTCATTACTATTCCTCCTTCTTTTTTAATAGCCACACAAATGTAATCAGAATCATCGAATAAAAAAACACTTTCTCACGCTTAATATAATCCAATTTATGCAGAACTTTAAGATGAAAGATGCAGATAGTTAGCATCATTTATGGCAACAACTATTCGTCTGACTACTGTTACTCTTTCGTCTGACAGTTGTCAGACGAAAGAGTAACAGTAGTCAGACGATTAATTATCTACATAAACCAACCTAAATAATAAGAATAAGCCGATTAAATCCTACGAACAAAAAAACTAATTCCTTAAAGAAAAGAGACTAACTTTCACGGATATAAGAATTTTTAAATACTAAATGCTAAATCATTCAAATAAAACGTGTACTTTTGCGATTCATAAATTTGCAATTGATTGAAAGCTAAAACCATGATGGTGATACATTTCAATCGCCAACAAAAAACATTATATGGATAAATTCAGTTACGCTATTGGCCTCGGAATTGGTCAAAACTTATCAAGTATGGGAATCGGAAACCTTGCGGTAGATGATTTCGCACAAGCAATCAAAGACGTATTGGAAGGTAATCAGACGGCTATCAGCCATCAGGAAGCCCGCGAAATAGTGAACAAGTATTTCGAAGAACTGGAAGCTAAGATGGGTGCCGTTGCTATCGAGCAAGGACAGGCTTTCCTCGAAGAAAACAAAAAAGGACCGGGCGTAGTTGTTCTTCCCAGCGGACTTCAATATGAAATTATCAAAGAAGGTACAGGCAAAAAGCCGAAAGCTACCGACCAGGTAAGATGCCACTATGAAGGAACATTGATCGACGGCACACTGTTCGACAGCTCTATCAAGCGCGGAGAACCGGCTGTATTCGGCGTCAATCAGGTAATCCCGGGATGGGTGGAAGCATTGCAACTGATGCCCGAAGGTTCCAAATGGAAACTCTATATTCCGTCCGACCTTGCTTATGGCGCCAGAGGTGCCGGAGAAATGATCCCTCCTCATAGCACACTCATTTTTGAAGTAGAATTACTCGAAGTATTATAAATAAAAAATTTCAAAGCAAAATGAAAAAAGTTAGTATTTTTATGGCAATCGCCGCTGCTGCAAGCCTTGCTTCTTGTACAGCTCAAGCTCCTAAAGCAAATCTGAAATCAGACATCGACTCACTGTCTTATTCTATCGGTATGGCGCAGACTCAAGGTCTGAAAGGCTATCTGACAGGTCGTCTGGACGTTGATACTGCTTACATGGCAGAATTCATCAAAGGTTTGAACGAAGGTGCAAACAAGACTAGCAAAGAAAGACATCGCTTATATGGCAGGTCTTCAGATCGGTCAGCAGATCAGCAACCAGATGATGAAGGGTATCAACCAGGAACTGTTCGCTGGTGACTCTACCAAAACGATCAGCAAAGAAAACTTCCTGGCAGGTTTCATCGCAGGTACTTTGGAAAAAGGCGGTGTAATGACTATGGAAGCAGCTCAAGAATATACTCGCACAGCTATGGAAACTATCAAAGCGAAAGCTATGGAAGAAAAATACGCTGACTATAAAGCTGCCGGTGAAAAATTCCTTGCTGAAAACAAGACTAAAGACGGCGTAAAAACAACTGCAAGCGGTCTGCAATACAAAGTAATCACTGAAGGTAAAGGTGAAATTCCTGCTGACACTTGCAAAGTGAAAGTGAACTATAAAGGTACTTTGATCGACGGTACAGAATTCGACAGCTCTTACAAACGTAACGAGCCTGCTACTTTCCGTGCCAACCAAGTAATCAAAGGCTGGACAGAAGCTCTGACTATGATGCCTGTAGGTTCTAAATGGGAACTTTACATCCCGCAAGAACTTGCTTACGGTGCTAGAGAATCTGGCAATCAAATCAAACCGTTCTCTACTTTGATTTTCGAAGTTGAACTGTTGGGCATCGAAAAAGATAAGAAATAAGAAAGTTCTTTTCTAAATAGAAAAAGGAAAGAGGTGCAAAACGTTTGTACCTCTTTTTTTGCTTTTTCCTATTTTTTTTCTCCGAAAAGAAGAATAATTAAAATAAATCTCTATATTTGCTTACTATTTGATAACAACAGGAAATTATAATTTATTATTATGGAAAAAATAGACAACCTCGACAGGCAGATCCTAGAGATTATTTCACAGAATGCCCGCATCCCTTTCAAAGACGTAGCAGCCGAATGTGGAGTGTCACGCGCAGCTATCCATCAGCGTGTGCAAAGACTGATTGACCTAGGTGTCATTGTAGGCTCTGGTTACCATGTGAACCCGAAATCATTGGGATACAGAACTTGTACCTACGTGGGTATCAAACTGGAAAAAGGCTCCATGTACAAATCTGTCGTAGCGGAACTACAAAAGATTCCCGAAATTGTGGAATGTCATTTCACTACCGGTCCTTACACAATGCTGACAAAGCTTTATGCATGCGACAACGAACATCTGATGGACTTGCTGAATAACAAAATGCAAGAAATACCGGGTGTGGTTGCTACAGAAACATTGATTTCTCTGGAACAGAGTATCAAGAAAGAAATCCCCATCCGCGTTGAAAAATAATTGTGATGGAATTTCTAAATGAATATCACCTTGCGGGGTTATTCATCGGAATATGTACCTTTTTGATTATCGGTATTTTCACCCCGTCGTGGTAGCCGAATACTATTAGGGGTACAAAATGCTGGTGGATATTTCTGGTACTCGGCATAGCCGGTGTGGTCGCCTCATTAAGCATCGATAATGTGATTTTATCTTCTTTGCTTGGCGTGTTTGCATTTTCTTCCTTCTGGACGATTAAAGAGGTCTTCGAACAGGAAGAACGGGTACAAAAAGGATGGTTCCCCAAGAACCCGAAGCGCAAATATAAGTTCTAAAAATAAAGTATCGTAGTTTTTTATCAAAAGGATTTGCATAATTCGAGGGAAAATACTACTTTTGTCACCGCATCCAACAAAGGATACATCGGACTTGTAGCTCAGTTGGTTAGAGCAACAGACTCATAATCTGGAGGTCCCTGGTTCAAGCCCAGGCTGGTCCACTGAAAATTCCTGTAAGTGCTTCACTTGCAGGAATTTTTCCTTTTTATAGCCATCCTCCAACTAGAATAAAAGATAACTAATTGTTCCCAAACAGGTAAAAACAACAGCAACGGACAAAGCAGAAATGGCGAAGAATAAGCAATAGGGGAATAACACCTATAATATTAAGCTATAGAGTACCCAATATTAAATAATTCCAAAATGTTTCAGCGCTTTACAAAGCCCGTCATTCTCCACCGTATCAGTAACAAAATTGGCTGAAGCCTTGACTATCTCCGATGCATTTCCCATAGCCACTCCGATTCCGGCAACTTTCAACATAGGAATATCATTACCACCATCGCCGCAAGCCATTATTTCCGTCATTCCGATCCCATAATAATCAGCAAATACCGAAAGGCCGGTTGCTTTACTTATTCCTGCCACATTTACGTCAGCAAATAAAGGATGCCAGCGCGACAAGGAAAGATTAGGCAGAAACGACATCACTTTTTGTTCCATCTCATCATCGATATAAAAACAAAGCTGACAACACTCTTTCTTTTCAAACAGGTTTTCAATGTCTACAACGGTCGGGATAGGGTGTTCCACGATTTTAGCAATCTGTTCGACAGTCGGAGTCAGACGATTAACAAACACACCTTCATCCAATTCAATAGCGACTGCAAAATCAAAGGTCTTTGCTATTTCCATGGCTTTCTTAAAATCATCTTTCGGAATAAGGTGCTTTCTTATCACGGTGCCATCCCGCAAAACACAGTCGGCACCATTCAATGCAATAATTCCGTCATACGGAACATCAGCTATTTCATGAAGGTCGCCTGCCGCTCTACCGGTAGCAATGACTATTCGAATTCCACCGTCATGAATCTTCCTAAGGGCATCAACAGAGGATGGCAACACTTTATGAGTTTCAAAACTTACCAATGTTCCATCCACATCGAGCATGATCGCTTTTATCATAACATTTATATCTTTATTCATTCTTCGACAATTTAGAGAAGCAAATCGACTATCCTTGACTGATAAGTCAGAGCAGTCAATTAAACAGTGACAAAGTTACTGAAAAAATTCCCATAACAAATACAAACCTCCAACACATAAAATAAAAAAGGCAAAAGGAAACGAGATCCTTTTGCCCTATACCTATTGATACCAACTGAAAATTGATAGTAAACGTTTAGCGGAAGTCCTTTAATTCTTCCTGCAATTTCTGACGGGTAAAGAATATGCGGCTCTTTACAGTACCTAACGGAAGATTCAGCTTTTCTGCAATCTCACGGTACTTGAATCCTGAAACATGCATAGCAAACGGAACTCTGTATTCTTTCGGCAGAGCATTGACTACGCGATGCATTTCTTTTAAATCGTAAGCTCTTTCCGTACTTTCAAAACCTGAATCTTGTGGCAGGTTAAGGTGATAGAGGTTTTCAGTCTGATCGACAAATGTCTGATCGCGCACTATTTTGCGGTAATTATTAATAAAGATGTTCCGCATTATAGTATACATCCATCCTTTGAAATTTGTGTCGGGGGTATATTTATCTTCGTTATCCAATGCTTTTAATGAGGTTTCCTGTAACAAATCGTTTGCTTCTTCACGATCGGTTGTCAGTTTATATGCAAAACGGAGTAATTCATCCTGTACTCCTATCAGATCTTTCCTGAAGCTTAAACTTTTCATATACGTTATTTTTAAATTGTGAGTATTCGTTATCATCATTTCGATGTTGCAAGTTTACGCGTTTTCAACAAATGTGGCAGGTGAAGAACAAACATTGTTTAGGGGAAAATCTATCAGTTGATAGAATTTAGGTCATTTCTGATAGTATTCAGGTGGTTTTGAGACTGTCCTTATAGCGAAAATCCCATTTTGAAGTCACACCTGACTCAAAATGGGATAACACAAACAAAACAAACAATATTAGCGATTTTCACAAACAGCTGTCTTTTTCATCTTTAAAAATTCATAAGACTTAATTTAGAATCTGTTACTAAAACATTCTAATTATGGGAACAAAAGTATTATTTTCCGGCAAAAAAAAAAGGAACGTAGAAATTAAGAATAGTTATAAATAATAGTTGTTTTATGTATAAAAAATTGTGCATGACTATAAAGAATTGTATTTAATATTTGCTGCCAAAAGAGGCATAAATGCTTCATTTGACGATATTTTATAATATCAGTATTCCAAAGCGATGTAAATTCTCCTACTTCTTTTTTTCACTAAGAATTAATTTCTATATTTGGAGAATATACAACCAAATTCAGATTTACTATCTATGACTGATACCATCTCTTACCAATATGCAGCTCCTTCCGCACTGCAACGGTCAGCCGATCAGGACGAACTGTTTCTTGCCAAATACAGCGAAATAGAAAAGAAAGAAACACCCTGTTTCTTTTGGGGAAAGTTGACACAACCCTACATGACAGCACGCTGCCTCATCGCATTATCCAATGTCGTGCAGTCCAGTTTTAATCTGACACCGTCACAGCTTTCCATGCTGAAAGATCCGATTGTAACCGCAGGAAATGACCGCCTGCGTTTTGAAGGATTCTCTAATTGTGCAGGTGTATATGCCAGAGTCGACGTGCTTCCTGACGGACACGACGGAGAATTTCTGGAAAACGGGACAACAAACGTAGATTTTAACCCCGGAATGATTTCCGCTTTAGGAGGAATAGGCAGACAGGAGAATGTGGTGATGTCGGTCGGTCCCAAAGAGGTGGGACTTTATCATAAAGGTGAGAAAGTGATAGAACGAAAAGTACCTCTTCCCGTGAAATGGATAAAAGGGTTGACTACAGTACAGATTTATCAATCCGTTGCGGAACAGCTCTACTCCTTCAATCGCATACAAACCTTGCAACTCTTCCAGACTCTTCCGAAAAGTAGTGTGAAATGCGACTATTATTTAGTGATGCGCGGTCAAAAACCCGCCTTTTCACCGGTGAAAAGCATGAATGCCGTCTGCATTGGAGGACTTCATCGCTTACGTCTGCTCGAGCCCTTGCTTCCATTTGCCGATGAGCTGAAAGTCTTTGCGCATCCCACCATGCAATCTACCATTTGGCAACTTTATTTCGGTCCGGTACGCTTCAGCCTTTCTCTTTCCCGCGAATGTTGGAGAGGATTTTCCGGAGAAGGCGCCGCACTGGAATCTCTGCTCGAAGATGTCCCCGAAAGATGGATAGAAGCAATGGATAAATACAGTTATGCCAACCAACAGTTCAACCCCACTCTTTTTGCCATAGAGGAACATATTGACCTGGAGAAGGTAGATTCCCTCGCGGCACGGCTGGCAGCCATGGGGTTATTGGGATTCGATTTGGATGAAAACAGCTTCTTCTACCGTCGCCTGCCTTTCAAAACCGAACGTATTTTAAGTCTCAATCCTCGAATGATAGCTGCAGAAAAACTACTGGAAGAAGAAAAAGTAGAAATCATATCGAATGACGAGAAACGGACAGAAGCACGCGTGGCAGGAAGTGGAGGTGTCAGGCATACGGTCATTCTCGACAGAGAGAGTGAGAAGGAGCGTTGCACTTGCACCTGGTTCAGCAGCAATCAAGGAGAACGGGGAGCTTGCAAACATATTCTGGCAGTAAAGAAACTAGTACAATGGAAGAACTAAAAAAAGAACTCGAGAAATTATCCAAGGCTTATGTGGATACTCCGGAGAATGAAGAGAAGATATTAATCCCTTTTGTCAAGAGATTACTGGAGTTACCAATGAAAGAAAGGCGGAAGCTGCTGCCGGTTATCCGGGATTTACAATGGATAAAAAGTAAGTTTGCCGGTTTCAGTAGTGAGACAACCTGCAGTGCGGCACGGGCACATTTTCTATCCGCTGTTCAGTTTGTCTGCGCCAACAAACGAGAGATGGATATGGCATATCATGTAAAGTTTGATATGCTTTGCAAACTACTCCCACTTTACTGCCCCACCTGGCTGATGGATTTTATCAATGATGACAAAACTTGGTTTAATTTCAATCTCAATTACGAACAGCTGATGCAGCTCATGGATATGGGATACCTCAAAGAAATTGCTCCAAGCCGCATTGCACATGTACTCCCCTGGATTACCCGCATCAGAAATAAGGAACCTAAAGGAAACGATACTTTCAACAGTGAGTTATTACTCAAGCGTGACATCACCCTGAAAGAACATATCTGGACGATTTTCGAATACGAATCGTCCATCGGCTATCAAGATAATTGCGCCAAAGAGGCTTATAAAAAAGGAGTTACCGCACGGGATGAAAGTATCAGTGCCGCTCTCTACCGCTTTTCGCTGGACGGCCATCTGGATAGAGAACGCCTATTAAAAGCCACACTCGCCACCTTCCACCGGAGTTTCAAAAAAGATATGGCAGGATGGTTTGCCGGATTCTTCGAAACTCTGCAACCAACTACCGGAGAACTGTTATCCTTGCAAGAAGAGATGATGCAAATATTCACCTCTTCCTATACCAAACCGGTGAACGTGATGTTGCAACAGTTGAAAAATATTGCATCCGAAGAAGGATTCCGTTATCAGGAATTCATCGAACGTGCAACCACCCTTTTCTTCTCCAGCCCCAAAAACTCGCTGCTTACCATTTACGCCCTCTTTGAAAAGATCGTCGCACAACATCCCGAGATGAAAGAGCCCTGCTGCATCACTCTCTGCCAACTCTTCTTGAAGAAAGACGAAAGCCTTCAAAAGAAAGCCGCTAATTTTATATCAAAATATGGAGACGTCTCTTCATCCAATCTCCAGGAAACACTGCAATCTTATCAACCGGAGATGTTTCAAAGCGTGCATGCGATACTCTCTTCTTTCAAACCGCAGCCTACAGAAGAACCCCATGAGCCCGATGCAAGTGTGGGAGAAACGGTACACATCTGCAGGGAAGACAACCCTATTCCCTTCCCCGCCAACAAAGAAGATTTCCTGTTCCAGCTTAGTCGTTTGTTCGACATGGAGGAAAGTTGGGAGATAGAAACAACCATCGCCGCCATCATTGCTTTCCATCCCCAATTGGACAAAGAAGATCTCAACCGGATGGAACCTGTTTTCCAGCGGGCTGCCACTATCGTTGCCAATAGCTGGGAGCCATACGAAGATCTTCTCGCTACCTTCCTACTGGAATATCAACGCTTATGGGCACAGAAAGATACCTCCAACACAGGATTTTTGAGAAATATGTTCACCCGACTGGAAGAAAGGCTGAAAGGAATAGATGAAAACAGAGGAGCTTATGACGAGCGCTCTTTCAAACGACTTGCCGACTGGAAACCCGGCTACAGCAACGCAACCTGTTTCACGCCCATCAAACATTTATGGCTAAATGTGATCCGTAAAATAAAAGGAGGCAATGCCTTCCCCCTACTTTCTACTCCCACCCATACCCCGGCATACGTACAGGCTACCGAACTGGTACGCCGGCTTGCCGTATATCAGAAAGCAGAAACGAAACCCTGTCCATGGGATTTCCAGCTAGCTATTGCCCGATGTGCTATGGAAGACAAAGAAGAAGCCATCGCCACCGCCCGGCAACTGTTGCAAGATGAATACCTGCATCTCTTTCTGTTCCTGTTGGATGAAAACACGCTACCCGAACCGCCCTACAATCATCCAACCGCCTGGATGGCCGCCGGACTGGTAAAAGCACCGGAGACGGAATTCGAAGCATTCAAATCTTTCGCCTGTAACACATTACCACACAACTATCTGACAGGAGACTACGAGTGGAAAGAGGTGAAACCCAAAGAGAAATCATACGAAACTGACAGGCGTCTGCTCCAACTCGAGTTCTACAAATGGCATACATATACTGAATACAACAGCCACCAGTTATGGCAGGAACATCTGATTATCAACAGTAAATATAACATGGATGATTCCCGTTACATGGAACCTCTGCTATGCTGTTTCCCCAACCGCCCGGAACCATTGATAGCCCAAATTATCACTTGCTACATGACTTTCGGCACTCCGCAGGAAGACTGCAAACGCACCCTCGCCTGTGCCTTGCGCATGCTGTTGTCTTTCCACTGCCCGCTCAAAGAGATGAGTTTGTTCCTACTAAGTGGTTCGCTGCTTTTTGTAGACAAAACAGTCCGTTCCTATGCAGCCGAATTATGGGTAGAAGGAATATCCACAGGAAGAATAAACAATCACCGGGTAGGAGAAATCCTCCCGCCTCATCCAGATGGAACTTGCTCCGCTAAAACGCTTCACCACACAAGTGTACGAAAGCATGTACAAACGAAGTACTTTCCACAACCAGCAACTGGAAGCACTGCTCACAGAATTTATAGGCGGATTGCCAGACAAACCCGTTACCGGACTCAAACAACTGCTCGAACTTTATCTGGAGCTATTGACCATCAACCACAGCAAGGTTACAGACAAACAACTCCTGCAACGCCTGCAAGAATGGGGCACAAACAGCAACCTGAAAAAAGTGACGACTTCACTCAACAACCTATAACAAATTCATGATTATGACCATAGAAGAACGCCTCAACGAGATAGTAGAAAAAGGACAAGGCGACGCCATCATCCCTTTTCTGCAAGGACTAACGCAGGAAGAACGAAAAACGCTTGTTCCCTGCCTTAACAAATTGGAAGAACACTACAATAAATTCGTGCAACTTAACGAGAACACATACGGTACACGCGGAACTCCCGAACAGCATCGTATCATCAATCTTACCGCCCTCGTCATCTATTCGCTAAAAGAATTCCGCAAACACGAATGGGGAATCTATACGGAACAACTGAATGAATTGATCCCATGGTACATTCCTTCCTGGATCGACAGTTTCTTCAAAGAGGGTGAAAGCAAGGAATTCGGCGGTTTCTATGGAATGAATTACGAAACTCTGATGGATTGGATAGAACAGGGAGTACTCACCCTAACACCCTCTCCGCAAACCATCGCCGGTTATCTGGTGAACTACATGAACAATACCGATTTCCTGCAAAAGCGGGCAATCACACTCAAAGAACATATCTGGTATCTGTTCCAATACGATTGCGGACAAAACTGGACGGATAATCGTACAAGCGGACAGCCTTATTTCTCTTTCAGATACTTCGTAGAACACGGTCAACTAGATCGTATGCGTGTATTAAAAGAATCTCTGCTTGCCGTCAACCGGAATCTGAACAAAAACCTAAGTAGTTGGTTTGCAGGCATGTTTACCGCACTTAACCCCAGCACAGAAGAACAACTGACACTACAACCGGAAATATTTGCCGTTCTGTCCGCCCCTCACAGCCGTCCGGTAAATATCATACTCGGACTGCTGAAGAACTTATGCACTCACCCACAATTCCAGGTTGAAGAGTTTCTAAGTCAGACTTCCGTGCTTTTTGCTTCGGACGTGAAAGCGATTCACCAAAACACACTGGCAATACTCCATAAGCTGGCAAAAGAAAGAAAAGAACATCGCGACACTATCTGTTGTGCAGCCGCACAAGGACTGATGAGCCGGGAAGAATCCACCCAAAGTAAGATAGTCAAACTTATTCAGACGTATGGAGAGACGGCATCTACTACATTAAAAGAGGTACTTTCCATATATACGGAAACCATGTTGGCTAATACTAAAAAGGAGCTGAAAGCGTATTTGGAGAATAATGAGCCGGAAGATTCCGCCTCTTTCACGTATGAGCCAATACTCCCTATCATCCGTGAAGACAACCGGATACAGGAAATCACTTCCACTGAAGACCTGATATTTCTAGCCAGCCAAGTGCTCGACGTGAACGAGATCTATCACTTCGACCTGTTACTCGGAGCCTTAGTGAAATGGGACCGGCAACAGGAAGCAAAACAAATCTCTCAATGGACCCCTATTCTCCAACGTGCCTACAAATTGCTGATGAGCGGAGGAAGTTCCCGAAATGGTATATTAGACCAGTTAATGGCCACCTTCCTCCTTGACTATGCCAAACTGCTGATTAAACGTTTCCCTGAAGAAGCCCAAGAGTTAAACAACTTACATCTGAAAATGGTACAAAAAGACGAACTTCAAAAAGGCAAATGGGGGTATCGTAATCTACAAAAACTCACCATTCGTGAAAAGACGAACAAAAAAATAAAGTTCCCCGTTCATAAGCAACTGTTATGCCGGACATTAGACCTTCTGGAAAGCAAGGAGAAACCTTTGCCCCTATTGTCCACTCCCACTCATACACCGATGTTTATCGCTCCGGAAACCCTGATAGAAAGGTTAAAACAATATCAGCAGGCAAATGCCGAACCGGACGATATGGATATGCAAACAGCACTTTCACGAGTGGCACTGGAAAGTTCGTCGCAAGAGCTTCCTCTGCTCCTCCGAAGTTTGAAAGGAGAATACCGGCACCTGCTCACTTTGCTGGGAGAAAAGACGTACTTCCCCAAGCACCTTTCAATCATCCTTCCTGGTGGATGATGGCAGGATTAATGAAATCACCGGAAACAATCTATGCTGAATTTAAAGATTTCTCCTATAATAAAAGTCCACGTGAATTTCTGACCGGAAACTTTAAATGGAGAACCTATCAGTATACTGACTCGTACACGGATTATAACAAGAAAACGGTAGAATGGATTTGTTCAACTCTTACTTTCGATATTCCGGAAAGCGAGAACTCTCATGTCATCAATAAAGACAAATATAATGAAAGAGTCAGTTACTATTCATACGATCCGCATCCGTTACTGGTTGAAATGTACCCACAGATAGAACGTTTTGACGACATACAGAACGACTTGCCACGTTTGGCATGGTTAACTCCCAATATACCGGAGCCACTATTGGTATGGTGCATCCGCAGCGCCATATACGACCCGACGTTAAATTAGGTAAGGGAAGCAGGTATCACCCAAGCTGCCATTGAAGCGCTTCATCAGTTAAGGCATACATGGCACGAAGTGTCTTATCTACTGGAAGCCACTTGCATGCTGGTAGCCGATAAAACTTCCCGTTCCTATGCTGCCGAAATCTGGATAGAGCGTGTAGGTCAAGGCTGCATAGACAGTGGACGCATAGGCAGCATCTTAAGTTCGCATCAACATACCGGCTGGGGACCGCTGAAAAGACTCACTGATCTGATACAGCAACAAATGATAAACGTCAGTCCGCTGCATAACCGGGAATTGGAGAAACTAATCGTGGCAATGTTGGCCGGACTTCCAGAAAAGCCTGTCAAAGACTTAAAGAAATTACTGGAAATATATGCGGAGCTGTTATCCATCAACCATAGCAAAGCCGAAGACGAACATGTTTTGCACCTGCTTGACGCATGGAAAGGAGTGGCCAATCTGAAGAAAGCAGCAGCTAATATCCAACGGTAAGAGAGGTAGCTTATTGGAGCTAAAGCCAAAAAGAAGTATCTTTGGCACACTAAATACAAAAGGTTGAATGATTATTCTAAAATATAGTTTAGCTATTTTCTGTTTACTGCTGACAGGATGCTCCTTCTTTTCCAGTCATAAGGAAAAGGAGAACACTCCCCTCATGGAATACGAACAAACGACGGAGGATATACAACCACGCGAAGAATGTTCCACCGTTTCACCACCGGAGCGAAGCGAAATGGCTCTCTACATGGACTCATTAGGACTCGTCAATATAGCTGACCTGGATAGCAGTCTCGTTGTAAAACTGATGTATACACAGGCTGATAATTTCACAGGCGAAGTGCTTTACGACAACTTAACGGAAGCCTACCTGCATCCGGATGCGGCATACGCTCTGATAGAAGCACAAAAAGCCTTAAAGAGACTATACCCGTCTTATAGTCTTATCATTTACGATGCGGCACGTCCAATGTCGGTACAGAAAAAGATGTGGAACGTAGTGAAAGGAACGTCCAAATATAAATATGTCTCCAACCCCAACCGTGGAGGCGGGTTACACAACTACGGACTGGCAGTAGACGTCAGTATCCAAGACTCTCTGGGACAGCCCCTACCGATGGGAACCAAAGTAGACCACTTAGGCATGGAAGCACACATCACAGACGAGATCGGATTGGTACATAATGGAAAAATGAGTGAAACAGAGCGTCAGAACCGATTACTGCTACGAAAAGTGATGAAAGAGACCGGATTCCGTGCATTACCCAGCGAATGGTGGCATTTCAATTTTTGCAGCCGGGACGTAGCCAAACAGAAGTATAAGTTAATACCATAACCGACACTCAACAACCCCATAATCAGAGCTCGACGATTCATTGTAATATCCTATAACACAATAACACCATGATGCAAATCTCTCCTGAAACCCAACTTTTTATTCGCGAACATTCATCGGACGATGTACGTGTGCTGGCTTTACAAGCTAAAAAGTACCCGGATATAGATATGCCAACTGCCATCACCCAAATTGCAGGAAGGAAGGTAGCAGCCGAAAAGATTCCCTCATGGTGGGAGATCGAAAAGATATGGTATCCGAAACATCTGTCGCTGGAACAATGCTCTTCAGAAATCACCGCCCGCTACAAAGCACGTCTTTTGCAGGGAGATTCTCTGACCGACCTCACCGGCGGATTCGGCATTGACTGTTCTTTTCTTGCCACCGGATTCAAATCCGCCACTTACGTAGAACGTCAGGAGGAACTCTGCGAAATAGCAGCACATAACTTTCCCGTACTGAATCTAAACCATATAAACATAAAAAACGAAGATGGAGTAACCTACCTGCAAGTAATGTCCCCCGTAGACAGCCTTTTCCTCGATCCTGCGCGCCGCAATGAGCACGGCGGAAAAACGGTTGCCATCTCCGACTGCGAACCAAACGTAGCCGAACTGGAAGAGCTTTTACTTCAAAAGGCCAACCGGGTAATGATAAAACTCTCCCCCATGCTCGATCTTTCATTAGCACTGAAAGAACTGAAACAGACACAGGAAGTTCACATTCTGTCCGTCAACAACGAATGCAAGGAACTACTAATTCTACTCGGACAAACATCACCGGCAGAAATCTCCATTCATTGTGTGAACCTTTTCACAAAAGGAACTCAAAAAGAACAACACTTTGTATTCACCCGCGAACAGGAACAATGCAGCGAATGCACATATACGGATTCTTTAGAAACCTATCTTTACGAACCGAATGCCTCCCTTCTGAAAGCCGGTGCTTTCCGAAGCATTGCAGCAGCCTATCCTGTCCGCAAACTGCATCCCAATAGCCATCTTTATACTTCCGATACTTTCATTGAAAACTTCCCCGGAAGAATATTCCGTATTGTCAACCAGTGCAGTTTCAATAAAAAAGAAGTAAAGGAAAATCTGGCAGACCTGAAAAAAGCAAATGTGACTGTCCGTAACTTCCCCGCCACAGTAGCCGAACTCCGCAAACGAATCCATTTGGCTGAAGGAGGAGATACCTACTTATTTGCCAGTACATTAAATAATGGGCAAAAAGTTCTGATTCGCTGTGAGAAAGTCTGAACTATTTTCTATTTTTGCAAAAAAGAAACACAATCTAAACTAATCCAGATGAATCAAACACTCATAAAAGCGATTCTATTACTAATCGCATTCACCTTGTCCTGTCACACTCTACTTTTCTCACAGAGAGATTTTGAGCGACACGAGTTCTCTTTTCACGCGGGCTACGGTGTTATGTTCCATCACCCTCCTACACTCACGTTAAGTACCCATAGTTACCAACGTACACTCGCACAAGGCGTAAGCTGGGATGGACAATATAATTTCCGCCCTCTCAAACGTTTTGTCTTTGGAGGAATCTATCCGGATTTTCTTCCAAAGGAAGTCATCCTGAAGGGAAGGACCATTTATGGGTTCATTTCATTGGTACTCAAATCGGAATGTGTAATGCCAACACCAAACATTGGCAAATCCGCGTAACAACTGGTCCCGGTGGAGTCATTCTACGGAACAACAGTGAGGTGTTCGGCAAAACACGGAAAGTGAAAGCCTTCACTATTGGTCTCCTGACCAATGCCAATCTTACCTATAAACTGAATCCCAATCTGGGAGTCAGTCTAGGAGTACAATATATGTATAGCGAACTGCTTAGAATTAGAACCCACTATCACGGAGAAAGGGTTATTGTAAAACTCGATGGCAATAATGATACCAACCTCACACGAATAAATTTCACTACGGGATTATCCTATTATTTCTAACATTCACTCAAAAAAAGCACTATGAAGAAATATATACTCATTCTTTTTTCCATCATCAGCTTTTGGAGCTGTACGGAAGATGAATCGATTGACATTACAGTTTTACCTTCTGTCACCACTACAGGTGCCAACACCTTTGGCTGTCTGATGGACGGATGGATTTATGTGGGAGGACGATACCTGAATTGGGGGCACTCGTATGTCTGGACGTATGATTCATTCCACTACTATCCGGAGGAGGACAAACTATCCGTCAATGTTTCCGTCAAACCTGACATCAACATACACTTCATCATTTTATCTCCCCAGGAAGGCAAAGAAGCAACTCTCACCGATATACGGTTCAAAGGAGAAGAACTGGAAGACGGAACAGCTTTTATAAGCCATTTCGACCCAGAATTGAATATTATCAGTGCAACCTTCGGCAACGGCAAACGTCTGACTAACGGACGTTTTGATATCCATTATACAACACAACAGCAATAATAACGGCGGTGACAGTAATAACTATTCAGATTTACTTTCTTCTCCCGCCTTATTGGAAGGATTGTTACTTTTCTGATATTCTTTGGGAGTGGTTGTCTCATTTCCATCCCGTACAGCCATATAGTGCAGCGACATAATTTCAATGCCGGCTTCATTAAATTTATCCTGAATATTCTGATGCAAATCCGAATAAATCTGTGCCATTTTATCTGCCTGTTTGATATAAGCATTAATTTGATAGACCGGATACCAGTCGCTCAAAGAAGTCTCTAACACAAACGGACGCGGATCATCCACCACTCCGGGAGTATTCAACGCAGCATCAATCAGTATCTGATTAACTTGTCGCCAGGGAATATCATAACCGATAGATACTTCCGAGTGAATAATCAGTCCATATTCACGTGCCGAAGTACTGTAGTTTACCGTATGAGACGACATGATAAATGAATTGGGAACAGTCACAACCTCATTTTTAGGAGTCCGAATACGTGTCACTAGAGGAGTCTTTTCAATGATATCTCCGGTGGTATCATTCAATTTGATCCGGTCACCCATCTTAAACGGACGCATATAAGTGATAACCAATCCAGCGATGATATTACCAATAACCGTACTTGATCCGAGCGAAACAATCAATCCGACAAATACCGAAATACCTTGGAACACTCCGGAATCGGAACCCGGGAGATAAGGATAAATCATCGCAATCATAAATGCATAGAGCAGGAAACGAGCGATATGGAAAGTCGGCATCGCCCAGTCCGGGTAGAAGCCGTTGATTTTGAGCCGTCCTGCTTCCACCTCACGTGCCAGATACAAGACGAGACGTACCAAGTATTTCACGGCATACCAGATAACGATGATAGTAAACAATTTGGGCACATAGTCGATAATACCCACAAAGATACCGCGAATCGGATTCCATATATAACCCAGCAAGCGGTATGCCAGTCCTTCGGTCTGGCGGGAAGATGATGAAAATCAACGGTACGGTAAACAGTAGTTGCAATCCCATCAATATATACCGCCCGATACTGGACAGGAATACCAACAGGTTCGCCTGTTTCTGCGCATCTAGCAATTCATACCCCTGGATGGATACCGGTTTTATCTTCGTATCTTTCAGGCGCAGGATACGCGCTTTCAGTTTACGGAACAACCAGTTGGTCAAGCGGAACAGGAAATACTGTCCTACAATTACCAACACAAAATAGAGCACACGCTTTGCCATTCGCCAAAGTCCGTGCTCCGCTTTCATCTCATGCAGTTTGGCGACAACGTTCTGCTGTCTTTCTTTAGCCAGCGAATCACGAGAGACTCCTTCCCACAAGGCGTCCTGATCGGTAAGAGAAAGCAGTACTTTGCTGCCGTACATCAAATCGGAAACAATGTCCGAATGGTCAATAGCAACAGAATCGGGTTTCAGATTAAAACGTCTTCCTATTTCTTCGATCGCTGCACCGGTCATCTGTGCACGTTGCTGGGGAGTATATCCGCCACGTTTGGTGAAAAGGTAAAATAAGGTATCACCGTCCGCCACTACCGGCATGCCCTTAGTGAACTGCCGCAGGGAGTCGATACGCTGTCGCTGCTGTGCATATTTTACGGAGTCGGCGGTAGCCATCTGGAGCTTCATCTGCTCCATTTCCATCCGCATATTCGCCTCGTTGAGCCGGGCTTCTTCCAATGATTTCCGCATATTCACCAGATGGATAGAATCCGAATCCCGCTTCAAAGGAACATGTCCGCCCGTTATTGTATCTCCGGCAAATATCTTCTTAACCGCCTGTTCCAACTGTGCTTGCGCTCCGATTGCCAGGAAAGAAAAGAACAACACCAGTAACGACCGTTTTATTTTATTTATTTCCATACCTTATATTCCTTGATTATAATTAAGGTTAATCTAACATTTCATTAAAAACAGAGCAAACATACGGATTGTTTTTGACATTACCATTTCCAAATTGATTATCTTTGCCACTAAAAGAGAAAAAAGCATGAATATATTATTACTTATCGGGGGATTAATCCTCATTCTTCTAGGAGCTAACGGATTAACAGACGGTGCCGCCTCGGTAGCCAAGCGTTTTCGCATCCCTCCCATCGTGATCGGACTTACCATTGTTGCATTCGGCACTTCTGCCCCGGAACTGACGGTCAGTATATCTTCTGCCCTCAAAGGAAGCGCGGATATTGCCATAGGTAATGTGGTGGGAAGTAACATTTTCAATACGTTGATGATTGTGGGCTGCACGGCCTTATTCGCCCCGATTGTCATCACCCGCAATACACTTAGAAAAGAGATACCGCTCTGCATACTTTCTTCTATTGTCTTGCTGATTTGTGCCAATGATGTATTTCTGGATAAAGCTCCGGAGAATATCCTGAACAGAGTAGACGGCTTATTATTACTTTGTTTCTTTGTCATCTTCATGGGTTACACCTTTGCCATCGCCTCCAAGCCGGGCACAACGGAACAGGCGGGACAGATAGCACCTCCGACCATAGAAGAGGAGACAGAAATCAAATCACTCCCCTGGTGGAAATCCATTCTTTATATCATCGGAGGCTTGGCTGCCCTTATTTTTGGAGGTCAGTTGTTTGTTGACGGCGCTACGGGCATCGCCCGCAACCTGGGTGTCAGCGAATCGATTATCGGACTGACACTGGTTGCAGGAGGTACTTCTCTTCCTGAACTGGCTACGTCTATCGTTGCCGCATTAAAGAAGAATCCGGAAATTGCCATTGGAAATGTGATCGGTAGTAACCTCTTCAATATATTCTTTGTACTGGGATGTAGTGCCAGCATCACCCCTCTCCATCTTAGCGGAATTACCAACTTCGACCTGCTTACGCTAGTAGGTTCCGGTATCCTGCTCTGGTTATTCGGGCTGTTCTTTGCCAAAAGGACTATCACAAGAATCGAAGGAGGGATTATGATACTTTGTTATGTGGCGTACACGGTGGTATTGATTTATAACACTTGAGAATAGCAAAAGGCTTCTGACACTACTATCAGAAGCCTTTTTATTCATACAGGTAAATTAAAATTAATCGTTATTTCACCTCAACTGTTGTCAATACATTAACGCCATATTTTCCGTCTTCAGACACCCACCAGGTGGTATTACCATTCGCACAGCGCAGGGCGTAACGAGGATTATATTTCAACCGTTCCGAACCGTCGGGTATCCACAGACCCAGTCTGTATTCTCCGGCGGGCATTGAGCCTTGTAATTGAAGAGACTGATTTACAGAATGTACCAATGGCGTATATGCCGCGTCTCCCGGTTGGAACGGTTGCCAATCCAACGGGTTGGCTTTCGTCAGGAACTCGGTGACTTTCCCTTTGTCGTCAATCAACACAAAGTAGACAGGATGCTCCCCAAAGACAGTGGCAAAACCTCTGTTTACCAAGCCTAATTTCAGTCGGTTTTCCTTACCAGACTGTAACTTTTCCGGTAGTTGAAGCGACTGCAATTCAATCCGATAGCCAAGATGGTCGCGTATATAATCGAACATATTACGTTGTACCTTCGTTCCGTCCTGCTTCTGAAAATAGCTGTCGGATACAGGCATATGATGCTGACGAAGTGAATCTTCCGTTATCATTGTTTTCTTCCACACAATCATGGAGTATTCGGGAGGATTGTTCTCATCAAACCTGTTATTAGGATGCTGCTCTTTATAATTATGTATAATACTCAATGAAGTATAATGCTGGAGAAACAGGCGTCTCGCCGTTTGCATACCATCGATAATCCATCCTGCTGAAGGACTGTCCGGATCGGCACCTACACTCCAAAATCCCCAGGGAAGTTCACCGTCTACCACCAAATAAGGCGATTCTTTCACAATCTGGTCGAATTTGACAGTTCCTTCGTGCATATCAGCATCCCACCTGTCAGGCCGTATGACAATAAAGTCATCGTGGAACGAGAGTCTTTTATACAGTTCCGGTTTATCTTTCAACAGGTTCTTAAATTCCGGTAGTCTCACTTGTACATTTCTCTCTACGGGAACCACCGAAAGCAATTTTTCCAACACGGCTGCTTTTGTTTCTTCCGAGTTCTCCAAACCCTGAATAGAACTATGCCATTCTCCCCATGCACCGATCATGCCGGCTTGCACTACCAAAATCAGGTCTTTATTTTTCTCCAGGAAAGGTTTCAACTGGTCCAAATGTTCCAAAATCTGCTCTCCGGTAGGACCGACGGCGGCTCTCCCCATAAAGTCCCGCTCATAAGCAAAACGCAACACCGCTTTCTTACCCAACTTCTGTAGTTCATCAAAATAGGTTTGCATAGTTTGGAAGTTTTCCTCCGATAGTTTTTCACCTATTAAATAGGTAAGATAGAAATAGCTTTGAGCGAGTGACACACTGTCTGCTACATACTTTTCCGATAGTTCCAACAATTCCGTTGTCGGACGATCTTTCTCGTGCAACACATCCACCGCCGTCTCCAACCGGAATCCTCTTCCGGGATTATAGAGTCCATTTTCACCATGCAGATCATCCACACAAATTCCGCGAAACTCAAGAGTCCGTTGAGAATCACCACAGCCGCTTACCAGCAGGGCCAATAAAGCAGTCATCACACTGCCATACATCCAATTCTTCTTCATAGTAATATTTTGTTTGCAGGCAAATATATAACAAATCAAAACACGAACACAGATCACAACCCATTTCGCACAGGAAAGTATCAGTTTGGGATAAAAAAAGCAAAAGTATTAGTTAATGCTAAGATTGTATTTGTCTCGCAAGTTGAATAACCCTACCTTTGTCACAGCAGTCAGTAACAGTTAACTGACCATTAAAATAATCCTTAAACAGTAAATAATACATGAATAGATTAAATTGGTTCTTCTTACTAATAGTTACCGTTCTGTTGATTCCGGCAGAAAAGGCCACCGCAAAAAAGAAAACAGAAAAGTGTGACAGAGAAATATGGTGCGAAGTGATGTACCGGATGGCTGCTCCCGTATTAAGTAATATGAGCGAAGGAGCACTAAAACAAAATATGCTTGTCGAATTAAGCCCGACATGGGACGGCCGCAACAAAGATGTCACTTATATGGAATGTTTCGGACGACTGATGGCGGGACTGGCTCCCTGGTTGTCACTGCCGGATGATAACACCACAGAACCCCCACCGTAAACAGCTCCGTGAATGGGCACTGAAAAGCTATGCCAATGCCGTAGACCCGAAAAGTCCGGACTATCTGTTATGGCGCCAGGAGGGTCAGACACTGGTAGACGCAGCCTATATCGCCGAAAGTTTTCTACGAGGCTATGATGCTTTATGGACACCGTTGGATAGCCTCACTAAACAACGTTACATCAATGAATTCACTCAACTCAGACGAGTTGATCCGTCATACAGCAACTGGTTATTGTTCAGTGCAACTGTTGAATCGTTTCTTCGAAAAGCAGGCGCACCCAGCGACACCTACCGTATAAGTTCTTCCTTACGGAAGATAGAAGAATGGTACGTAGGTGACGGCTGGTATTCGGACGGCCCCAACTTCGCATTCGATTATTACAATAGTTTCGTGATACATCCTATGTATATAGAATCACTGGAAATAATCACCGAAGCCGGCAAACACAAAAATATATGGAATATGCCCGGCTGCGATTATCAGAAAGCAATCACACGGGCACAACGATTCGGCATGATTCTCGAGCGGCTTATTTCTCCGGAAGGAACACTACCCGTTGTCGGACGTTCCATCACTTACCGCACCGGTTCCCTGCAAACTTTAGCCTTACTCGCCTGGCGAAAATGGCTTCCCAAAGAATTAACAAACGGACAAGTACGTGCCGGCATGACTGCTGTTATCGAGCGTATGTTTGGCAACGACCGCAACTTCAATGAAAAAGGTTTTCTAACACTGGGCTTCAACGGTTCACAACCCGGCATCTCCGATTATTACACCAATAACGGCAGCTTATATATGGCGTCACTTGCCTTCCTGCCGTTAGGTCTTCCCGCAGATGATCCGTTCTGGACAGATGCCGCACAGCCTTGGACTTCGAAAAAAGCATGGGATGGAGATGATTTTCCAAGAGATCATTCTTATCACGAGAAATAAGTGATAATCAGCATCATATAATAGTTTCCAGTTGTACTGGAAACTATTATCCATTCACACTGAAAAAACAAATAAAAAGCAATTTGTATAAAAGTATTGGTATATGCTAATATTATATTTGTCTCCTTTTCACAATAGCCCTACCTTTGCTTATCGTCAATGATGACGGCTCATTAAACAACGAATAAAACATTAACCATTTAAATAAAAGTATCATGAATAGACAAAACCTTTTAACATTGCTCGCTACATTCGCATTACTCTTCTGTTTCACATATTTTTGTAATGCCAAAGGAAAAGACAAGCCAAACACGTTGTTTTCATCGGTTTAGATGGCTGGGGCGCATATAGCCTACCCAAAGCAGATATGCCTAATGTCAAAAAATTAATGGAAGACGGTTCTTATACATTAAAGAAACGTTCGGCACTTCCTTCTTCCAGCGCCATCAACTGGGCATCCATGTTTATGGGAGCCGGACCGGAACTTCACGGATATACCGAATGGGGATCCAAAACACCTGAACTTCCGTCGCGTGTATTGAACAAGAACGGAATCTTCCCGACTGTATTCCAATTGCTGCGCGACGCCCGTCCGGAAGCAGAAATCGGTTGCCTCTACGAATGGGAAGGTATCAAATATTTAGTGGACACCCTTTCTCTGAACTATCATTATCATGTTGCCGATTGCAACAAAACTCCCAAAGAATTAGGCAATATGGCATCAGCCTATATAAAAGAGAAACATCCGGCCCTTGTTGCCATCTGCTACGACGGCCCCGACCATACCGGACATACTGAAGGACATGATACTCCCGCCTATTATGAAAAACTCAAAGAGTTGGATATATATGTCGGTCAAATTGTCCAGGCTGTAAAAGACGCAGGAATCCTTGATGATACTATTTTTATATTAACTTCCGACCACGGCGGCATTGACAAAGGACACGGTGGCAAGACAATGCAAGAAATGGAAACAGCTTTCATCATTTCCGGCAAGAATATTAAAAAAGGACTTCGTTTTGATGACGTAAGCATGATGCAATATGATGTAGCTTCTACCATAGCATCTATTTTCAATCTCGAACAACCACAAGTCTGGATAGGCAGACCGATGAAGATTGTTTTCAAATAATCACTCTTTTCTCCATACTCATCTTATTTACTGAAACAAATACAGCAATAATCTTTCAATATACTGAAAGATTATTGCTGAAATATAGTCATTATACAAAAAGTCTACTCACTGAAAAAATGACTCTTCTTAAAAAAAGAATATCTAAACAGTCTGGAAAGGCATTAATTACATCCACCGTTTGAAAAGAATAGAAAAGCGCCGGCATTTACAAGTACAAAAATCTTTTTTATTATTATTTAAATGATTCCCCAATCAAATCGCAACATTTTTCCTTCTTTACCTACCATTTAAAAGGAATAAATTCGAATATTACACATTCCTGTCACTGTCTTGTTCTCAACATTTATAATAAACCAGAGGGAAAACAAGCACTCAATACCCCCTTCACATCTTCCTCACCGAGAAACAATAGCTTCTCCGGTGAGAAACAAACCGATGCACACCGAGGAACACCTCATTGGTTTTAAAGTAACAAGTGCTTTACGAACAGGAAAAGATGCATATTCCGTATAGTTTTATACAATATCAGCTTATATTTTCGTATATACATGCAGCTATTTATGCAATATCTTCTATAGTTCATCAATTTTAGCATAATCACTTTTCAACAAAATCTTAAAAATAGCACATTAATAGAGAAAAGATATGCAACTTTCAACTATGGTATCAGCCAAATTCCGGAATTATTAAAACGAGAAAAAGGCACAACCATTTGCTGCCTGCAAACAGCAAATGATTATATACCCAATTTTGAAGATGAAGTTTATCGCAGATCCAATGGAACCAAATAGTAAATCAAAGCCATTCATTCTTTATTTCATTTATCTTCTGCCGGAAATTTTTATATATCCCAGAGGGCATTATATAAATCAGGCTTTAATATTCATACCAATAAATTCGTCAATTAATGGTATTTAAGTATCACATTAAAGAAATTATATTGTCTTTTTTACTCATATTTATGCTTTTTGTTAATATTGTATTAGTATTTGATAAAATTATATTTGTCCCTCGTACTAAACCACCCTACCTTTGCTCCCAGATTCAAACAATATAAAATTATATATGCAATGAAAAACAAATTATTTTATCTTATTGGAGTAGCACATCTATTAAGTTACATCAGTAAATAGACTTCCAGTGTAAGCAATGTTGATGGAAAATATTCCCTATTGCCACTCACAATTAACAAAACGAATTATACGTCTAAGAGTTTATAAATCTAATGCAATAAATCATGAGTAAAAAAATTCATTTCTTACTTTTCTTCTTTCTCTGCCTAGCCAGTATTCCATTGGTAGCCCAGAATATTGAAGTTAAAGGAGTCGTAACAGAAGCTACGACTAACGAGCCCTTACCAGGAGTCACAGTAAAAGTTAAAGGAAAAGACACTGGTACAGTTACAAATATGGACGGTAAATATACCGTTAAAGCCAATAAAGGCGACATACTGGTATTCTCTACAATAGGTATGAAAAGTATAGAGCATACAATATCATCTAACGCTCCGATTAATGTCAGTATGGAAGAAGACAATGTGGCTCTCGAACAAGTAGTTGTCATCGGATATGGTACAGCAAAGAAAAGTCACCTTTCCGGAGCTGTAAGTTCAGTAGGCGCAAAAGAACTGAATGGTGCCGTTGCCACAAATGCAGGTACAGCACTCCAAGGTAAAATTGCAGGTGTATCCGTAACAAGTACTAGCGGTGACCCGAATGAAGGAATGACCATTAACGTACGTGGTATCAGTTCTCTCTCTAGCAATGATCCACTTTACGTCATTGACGGTTCTTTCGGAGACCTTAGCATGGTAGATCCATCAGATATTGCTTCCATTGAAGTGTTGAAGGATGCGGCTGCCGCCGCTATTTATGGTTCTCGTGCAGCCGGTGGCGTTGTATTAGTAACTACTAAAAGCGGTCGTAAAGACATGCCTACAAAGCTTGAGGTAAACTTTTTCACAGGTTTCAGCCAGACACCGAAAAAACTGAAAGTATTTAATGGTGAAGAATACAGCCGCTTCGCACGTTATTATAAACTGTCTGCTGATGGTTACGGTAACGAGGTCGGTGCTGTTCCCTTTGTAGGTGAAGGTACTGATTGGCAAGAGGTAATGCTTCGCACCGCAATGACATACAAAGCAAACGCAAACATCAGCGGAGGTTCCAAGACAAGTTCATATAGTGCGTCCGCAAGCTATTTAAATAAGGAAGGAATTCTCCGTAACACTAGCCACGAATCTTACAATATTCGTTTGAAAAGTGACTATTCTTTTCTGGATAATAGGTTGGTTATCGGTGAGTCGCTGATTGTTCGCTTATCTAAAGGAGAAGGAAACATCAATCAAGATACAATGGGAGAAATCTTGCGTTTTCCCTCAGTCGTACCGGTATTTGATCCGACAAACTCTACAGGATGGGGAACTTCGGCCGATATCAATCTCCCGAACCCGTATGCATATTACTCAACGGTGAACAAAAACAATGAGAAAACTCAAATTTTCCTCAACGCTTATTTACAAGCTGAAATAATTAAAGGTTTAAAGTATAAGTTGAATCTCGGACTTAGAAAGGATCATAACAGGAGCCGCACATATACAGGCATTTACGATTTGGGATCTGCTGGTAAAAACGATGCTCCAGACCTAAGTGAGGGATCATCCGATTACGAATCGTGGGTTTTGGAGAATACGTTGAACTATGACAAGGTATTCGGTAAGCATAATATTTCTGCATTGGTTGGTTATTCTGCACAAAAAGACAAGAGCTATGGATTGAACGGTAGCAACACGGATATTCCAGAGTTCATCTACACTATGACAGGTAACGTTAAGACAATGACAGCCTCTAGTTCATTGAAGGAATTAACTCTCGTGTCGCTCTTCGGACGTGTGATGTATACTTATGACGACCGCTACCTGTTTTCAGCTTCTATCCGTCGTGACGGTTCTTCACGCTTCCAAAAAAGACATCGATTCGGCAGCTTCCCTTCAGCATCCATCGGGTGGAATATCAATCGTGAAAAATTCTTCAAACCGCTGGAAAATATATTTGACCAATTCAAATTCCGTTTCAGCTATGGTAAACTAGGCAATCAGCAAATGGACAACTACTATCCCACTATTAGCATAGTATCCGATGGCATGAATTACCTTCAAGGAAATAATATATGGTTCGGTCAGTTACCCAACGTTACCGCAGTCTCACCTACCAACCTGACTTGGGAAAGTACGGAAACTTTTAACGTGGGACTTGATTTAAGCATGCTGAACGGTAAATTGACATTGACCGCCGATGCTTATGTAAAAAACACAAATGACGTATTACTACCCATTCCTGTTTCAGGTTCAGCTGGTATCAGCGGACTTCCTATCCTAAACGCTGGACAAGTACGCAATAAAGGATTTGAACTATCTGTAAACTGGCGCAGCAATATCGGCGATAATTTCAACTATTATATAGGTGCAAACGTCACTACAGAGAAAAATAAAGTAACGAAGATTACGGCTGGAGGCGACGATATGGGTATTTCAGGTTATTCCGCTCACGCCGCTGCCAAAAATGGTATCAACAGATTTGAAAAAGGGCATCCTATGTCTTACTTCTATCTAGTTGAAAGTGATGGAATTTTCCGCACTCAAGAAGAAATTGACAATTACAAGAATAAGGATGGCAGACAAATACAACCGGGTGCACAACCGGGAGACGTTCGTTACAAAGACTGGAATGGTGATGGTATGATTGATGAAAATGACCAACATGATGTAGGCAATCCGTTCCCGGATTTCTCATTCGGTCTGCGCATGGGAGGCGAATGGAAAGGATTTGACTTCAATCTTTTCTTTGATGGTATGACTGGTAACAAAATATATAATTATCAACGTTATTGCCTCGAATCTGGCAAGTTCAATGGCAACTACAGCACGAAGTTGGCTAACTCATGGAGACCGGACAATCAGAACACAGACATTCCTCGTTTCTCTAAAACAGATGGGATAGACAATGGTTTAGCCTTTACCGACAGATGGCTGGAAGATGGTTCTTACTTCCGGCTGAAAACACTAGATATCGGTTATTCCCTTCCTAAGAGCCTGTTAAAGAAGGTAAAACTGGAAAATGTAAGAATCTATACATCAATGGAAAACCTGTTCACATTAAGTAAATATTCCGGCTATTCCCCTGACCTCGGTCAAAGTGGCAGCGTAGATATCGGAGTGGGTTACAACGTATTCTCAAGAGGAGTAGACCAAGGACGCTATCCACTCCCGCGTACTATCTCATTTGGTATTCAGGTTAGTTTATGATACAATGATAAAATCCACTAATTGAATTAATAACATGAAAAAGAATTGGTTATCATATATATGCATGGCAACTCTCTTATCCGGAGCACTGACTTCATGCAACGAAAATAAATTTCTGGATCTGAAAGATCCTAATCATTTCACGGAAGAAAACTTCTGGAGAAATAAAGCGGATGTAGAAAGCGGTCTTGCCGCTGCTTATTCCCCCATAAAATATCAAATGTACGGTTATTACGGAGCATTTGACGGATGGTTAAATTTAAATAGTCGTGGTGATGATATTTTTACGGTTCTGAATGAAGAACCTTCTATGTGGACCATCGCAACATTTCAAAACTCAACTACTACCGGATATGATCCGTATGGAGCGCTTTATGCTGGTATCCAACGTGCCAATCTTGTAATAAAAAACATCGATAAAATTCCAGCGGCAGGAATTAGTGAGGAAGACCGATCCATGATTAAAGGAGAGGCACTCTTTTTAAGAGGATTCCAATATTTCCTATTAGTTCATAATTATAAAGAAGTTCCTCTACGTTTAATTCCGTCTAACGAAGACGAAAGCAATAAACCCGCGGCTAAAGAAGAACAAATTTGGAAACAAGCAGAGGATGATTTAAAAAATGCTATAAATAGCAATATTCCCGTCACTCGTTCCGGTGACGAGAAAGGACGTATTGAGAAAGGAGCAGCCATCGCTATGCTTGGAAAAGTATATTTATACCAGCACAAGTATCCAGAAGCAAAAGCCCAACTGGAACTATTGACGAAAGCCCCTTATTATCCAGGACGTTACGACTTAATTGAAAACTTTGCCGAGAATTTTACTACAGCGAATGAGAACAATAAGGAATCTGTTTTCGAATTGCAATATAGTAGTGATGGTGAATTGACATGGGGTAACGAAAGCGGTATCAACCTAGGTAACTCACTTCCAACATTTGTAGGTCCGGTTGCCGCCGGTGGTTGGGCTAAGCTTATGCCTTCCAGCTTTGCCGTCGGCCAGTTTGTGAAAGAAGAACGTCCTGCCGGTTCGGATACGAAGTATGACAAACGCATGTATGCAAGCTTATTTTTCAATCCCGAAGCTATGGGAGATGTAGTGAAGAACGAGAAATGGTATGGAGGAAGCCGTTCTATGGAACAACTTTGGGATGGCAATAGCGGTAAAATGAGTGGTGGTGCTCCATCTTACAGTCAAGGTGACGGTAAGTTTTTGCTAAAAAAATACACTGCATATTTTGTAAATGCTTCTGATGCTGATATTATGGGTCATAAGGAAGGGAAAGCAAACAATTTACGAGCTATGCGATTCTCAGAAGTGCTGTTAATGTACGCCGAAGCTTGTGCCAAAACAAACGATGTAAACGGGGCAAACACCGCATTGAAGCTCGTTCGCAAAAGAGCAGGATTAGCTGATAAGACATTTGCCCAATCGGACTTGATGTTAGAAATAGAGCACCAATGCTTGCTCGAGTTCTTTGGTGAAGGACATCGTTTTGACGACCTAAAACGCTGGTATACCACTGAAGAGATTAAAAATATTTTCACTGAAAATGAAAAACAGGGAGCAGAATACTTTCAAGAAAAACATAAATATTACCCTATTCCTTCCGGAGAGTTGAACAACAATGATGCCATGGTACAAACTGAACTATGGAGATAATATTTTTACAACCAATTTATACTTAGAATATATGAAGAAGATATACTCATTATTATTTGTAGCATTATTCCTATTCTTAGGATATTCATGTGACGATGGAAGTTTAGACCATAGTGATGTTTTTATCCCGGAACCAGTTGAAGAAAATTTTGACGATGACGGAATTGCACCAGAACCTACAACTACCGCTGTTGTAAGAATGAAAATCAGAGAAGAAAACAAACATCAAGTAATTGATGGCTTCGGCTGTGCCTTCTGCGGATGGTCACATCGTATTTGGAATACGATGCAGCGTGACGCAGTGATAGAAGACCTGTTTAGTGAAAACGGTTTGGATTTAAATATTTTCCGGGGCGAAATATTCCCGTCTTACGGTAATCCAACTACAGGAGACATTGAATTCAAGATGGATCGCAATTTTATGTTGCAACCCGATGATCCTTCTATGATTAATAACTACTGGCGAAACTACAATGGTGAAGAGTGCGGAGAACAATGTCAACTTGGCCAAATGTGGTTAGTTGACCTTATAAGTAGAAAATATAAAGATGTCAATTTCTTCTTTTCAGTTTGGTGTCCTCCTATCAAATGGAAAAGCAATAACAAACTTAATGGTGGAAGCCTCAAGTCGGAATATTACGATGAATATGCCCAATATCTATTGGATTTCGTCGATGCATATGAACAAAAATTCGGCATTGACATATATGCATTATCAGGATGGAATGAACCGGATAAACTTGCTAGTTTAGGTGGTTGGGCAACCTGTGCATGGTCTGAAGAAGAAATGGCTAAATTTGTCCTCGAAAAACTTCGTCCAGCGATGGAGAAAAGAGGCCACAGTGATATGAAACTTGTTTATGCAGAAAATGCCCAGTGGAAATGGGCGGTCGATTTTATCAATAATAGTTTAAAAAAATATCCGGAACTGGTAGATCCAAATTTCATTGTAGCCGGTCATGGATATTCTACAAGAGATGAAAATGTCATTCCTTTTGAAGAGGCAGAAAAGCGCAATGTCCACATGTGGCAAACAGAACTTAGTGATGATAAAGGTCGCCAAGAGACATGGCCGGATGCAATGAAATGGGCTAAAACTTTTCATGCTTATATGGCAAATGCCAATATGAGTGCCTTTGTATGGTGGTCAGGTGCACGTCCTTGCAGCACTACGGGCGAAAACCTAATTCAATTAGAAGAGGCATTACCTAGTACATACTATTACAGAGTTCCACGCTACTATACTTTTGGACAGTTCAGCAAATTTATTGAGCAAAATGCCGTACGTGTAGACGTAGAAGCTATTTCTTCAGAAACAGATAAACTCCCCGAAGACTTGTTGGTTTCTGCTTATGTGAAAGATGACACCTACACTATTGTACTAATCAATTTATCTCAAAAAGAATCATTCTCTACATTGATTGAGATTGAAGGAGTGGAATTCCAAAATATGAGAACATATACTTCCAGTGAATATGTGAAGTGGAAACACAAAAAGATCAATCCGTCTCAAAGCGGTTTACGTTCTATTACCGTTCCCAAATATAGTGTTGTAACTGTGACTGGTAAAATGAAAAACCATGAAGTTGAATAATGAATTATAAATTAGAGAATATCATGAAAAGAAATATAATACACTTAACAGGAATCGCACTTTGTGCAATCGGATTATTTTCCGGTTGTAATGAAGACTTACCTAGTTACACAAGTCTGACTGTGGATGCAGAGACATTGACAATTAATTTAGATGAGACAACCGAAGGGAGTTTTAATATTACTGGGGGCAATAGCGGATACAAAGTGTCTAGTTCAAATGCTGCAGTAGCGACAGCAGTTATTTCGGGCAATGAGGTGATTGTAACAGGTTTGAAATATGGTACTGCAACGTTAACCGTTATCGACTGGACTAAGAATTCGGCAAATGTGAAAGTAGTGGTAGCTCAAGAACAGGAGTTAGCAGTAAAAACAAGTTCCACGACTATGTTCTTTGAAGAACACAAAACGCTCGAAATATATACTGGAAATGGAGGATATAGCATAACATCTTCCAATGAGTCAGTAGCAACAGCAAAAATCAGTGAAGATGGAAAAATAGAAATCACTTCTTCTATCGTTCCGGGTACTGCAATACTAACCGTGAAAGACAGTCACAACAAAACAGCCGAGATTGCTGTGAAAGTAATAAAGAGGCTGGTAGTAGATAATAGTGAAGATATTACTTATCTAATAACAAGCGAACCCGTTACGATTAAAATTTTGGATGGAAATGGTGAATATACTTGCACTCCCCCCAACTACTCCTCATCCTATCTCAAATGTACGATGGCAGAAAATGGAACAGAAGTTATTATTGAAGGATTGAAAAGAAACTATTTCAATAAAGCAATCACCATCAAGGACAAAGAAGGACAATCCATTGACATTCATATCAAGACTATTGATGAACCTTATTGGGAAAATCCAAGTTATCGTTACTTAATAGCTGGTTCTTATGCTTATCAGTATCTTTCTACAGCAAAAGTTGGTGAAGCTATTTATTCTGAAGAACTTAATATTTCGCTACTAACAATAAAGAGTACAGGAAGTTATGCTTCCGGATTTGCAGTCCAATTTACCGGTAATCTTGAAGAAGGAGCAAAGACCAATGCTGTACTTTATAAAGTTGCTAAAAATGCAATAGATAAAAATGTTGCCTATTCAATAGAAGACTGTAAAATAGATAAAGTAGAAGATGGCTGGTATTGGGTTAGCTTCTTGGAACCCGGTTACACCGTTCGTTCTTACTTTATCACTAAGCAATAATTTATAAACTTGACATATCCGTTTAAAAGCACCCCCATACTTTTAGAATGATAAAACATAAAAAGAAACTGTTCGTACAACACAGTATGCATTTCATGTCTATCTGCATTGTGAACAGTTTCTTTTTATCTTGTCAAAAAGATGCAAGGGAAATGGACTGCAAATCTTTATCTCTTAATATGTTGAATTGATATGAATAGATACAATAATAGACTTCATATTCTAAAAAAAGAACATGAGTCACTTATCTCACGTAAAAATAAGATGATATTTTCCGAAAATGGAATATTCGAGCGCTATAAATATCCTATCCTGACAGCTGCTCATACTCCCTTGGAATGGCGTTATGATTTGAATCCGGAAACAAATCCATACCTAATGGAACGAATCGGAGTAAATGCCACCATGAATTCGGGAGCTATCAAATGGAATGGAAAGTATCTAATAATAGTACGTGTAGAAGGAAACGACCGAAAATCATTCTTCGCCATTGCCGAAAGTCCGAATGGCATAGACAACTTCCGTTTTTGGGAATACCCGATACATTTGCCGGACACAGACCCAAGTGAAACAAACGTCTACGACATACGTTTGACGACCCATGAAGATGGCTGGATTTATGGAATCTTCTGTAGCGAGAGTCTTGACCCGAACGCTGCACCAGGCGACCTGTCTTCCGCCATAGCCAAAGCAGGCATCGTGCGTACTAAAGACTTAAAAAGCTGGGAACGGCTGCCAAACCTGATTTCCCAAAGTCAGCAACGCAATGTTGTATTACATCCGGAATTTGTTAATGGCAAATATGCACTGTACACCCGTCCACAGGATAACTTTATCGACGCCGGCAACGGAGGAGGTATTGGCTGGGCGCTTATAGATGACATTACCCATGCAGAAGTGAAAGAAGAAATCATTATAAACCACCGTCATTACCATACAATAAAAGAGGTAAAGAATGGCGAAGGTCCCCATCCTATCAAAACCCCCAAAGGATGGTTGCACCTCGCCCACGGTGTACGTGCTTGCGCTGCCGGACTGCGTTATGTGCTCTATCTGTATATGACATCTCTGGAAGATCCGACAAAGATAATCGCTGAGCCGGGTGGATACTTAATAGCTCCGGTAGATGAGGAAAGAATAGGTGATGTCTCCAATGTGCTCTTCTCGAATGGGTGGATTGCAGACGAGGACGGAACAGTGTATATCTATTACGCATCTTCCGATACCCGCATGCACGTAGCAACTTCCACCGTAGACAGGCTGATAGATTATTGTCTTCACACCCCGGCAGACGGTTTACGCTCTGCTGCTTCTGTAGAAAACATTTGCAAGCTCATAGAAGCTAACAAATATGTAATGGCAGAACAGGTTTATTTTTAAGGTAATGTGAGCTCAATACTTGAGCAGTATTAGTTGCCCGTCATTGACAAATTCCACGTCAATGACGGGCTTCTTATAAAGCAGGACACAAACCGACATAGATAAGTGCGTATTGCAGGTGAAATAACGCTTATCAAAAGTGCGCATTGCAGGGTATAAATAGGGAATTATTTCCTCTCTTTTTTATTTCTTATAAGTTATAGAATAAACCAATATAGCTATCTTATTTCTTATACGAAACAGAACAATAGAAGTAATATTCAAACAATCGATAGCAAAATAGTATCATTTATTCAAATATAATAATACCATATTTCTTTCTTATAATACCACAATTCCTTTTTTAAATATAATAAAAAAGACAGAAATATACAATATACTGGTTGCACAAACATAATAAGCAAAGCCTATATAGCTTATAAACAGAATATTTGGGCTTCACTTACAAGGTATGAGTTCTTAATCAACAATTAATTACACAAGAAAACAAGAAGCAAAATTGTATCAGAAGCGGCTAAAATAATATTTGCCATACATGCCATTATCCTCTACTTTTGCATCAGACGATTATCAGTTGAAATTTCCATGGATCGATTGATAATTGAACTAGAGTTATAAATCTAATGCAATAAATTATGAGAAGAAAAATTCATTTCTTACTATTCTTATTTCTCTGCATGGCTAGTATTCCACTAGCAGCCCAAGACATTGAAGTGAAAGGAGTAGTAACAGAAGCTACGACAAATGAACCTTTACCTGGAGTCACGGTAAGAGTTAAAGACAAAGACACCGGCACAATAACAGACATGGATGGTAAATACTCCATCAAAGCAGGCAAAGGGAATACACTAATATTCTCAACAATAGGTATGAAACAAATAGAAAGAGCTGTTACATCCGGAGCCCCAATCAATGTCACAATGGAAGAAGACAATATCGCTCTTGAGCAGGTGGTAGTGATCGGTTATGGTACAGTAAAGAAAAGTCATCTTTCGGGTGCTGTAGGCTCAGTCAGCGCAAAAGAGCTTAACGGACAGGTGGCTTCCAATGCCGCAACAGCCTTACAAGGAAAGATTCCCGGAGTATCAGTGGCAAGTTCCAGCGGTGACCCCAATGGAAGCATGACGATCAATGTACGTGGTATCAGTTCATTATCTAATAATGACCCGCTTTATGTAATCGACGGATCATTTGGTGACATCAGTATGGTCGATCCTAACGACATCACGTCTATTGAGGTATTGAAAGATGCCGCCTCAGCAGCTATCTACGGTTCACGCGCGGCAGGTGGCGTCATCCTTATCACGACTAAAAGCGGTCGCAAAGACACTCCTACCAAACTGGACATCAACCTCTTTACAGGTATCAGCCATAATCCTAAAAAGCTGAATGTTTTCAATGGAGAAGAATATAGCCGCTTTGCCCGTTACTATAAATTGGCTGGTGACGGCTTCGGAGCTGAAACGGGTGCAGTTCCTTTCGTCGGAGAAGGAACAGACTGGCAGGATGTCATGCTGAATACAGCCATGACCTACAAGGCCAACGCAACCATCAGCGGCGGTTCTAAAACCGGAGCCTATAGCGCATCTATAAGCTACCTGAACAAAGAAGGTATCCTGCGCAATACCGACCACGAGTCTTATAACATCCGCCTGAAAAGCGACTATTCTTTCCTGAATAACCGACTAACTATCGGACAGTCTATGATTGTTCGCCTGGCTCAAGGAAAAGGTAATATTGATCAGGATACAATGTTCGGTATCTTGCAATTCCCTTCAGTAGTTCCGGTATATGATCCGACCAATGCAACCGGATGGGGTACTTCTGCCAATATCAACCTGCCGAATCCTCTAGGATACTCTAATGTAATAGACAACACTAACGAAAGCACCAGAATTTTCCTGAATGCTTACCTGCAAGCCGAAATCATTAAGGACTTAAAATATAAGTTTAACGTAGGTATCAGAAAGGACCATACCAAATCACGTACCTATACGGGTATATATGACTTGGGAACTTTTGGGAAGAATGATGCTCCCGACTTAAAAGAAGGTTCATCCACATACGATTCATGGGTAATAGAAAACACCCTGAACTACGATAAAGTCTTCGGCAAACACAATATTTCTTTGTTAGCCGGTTATTCCGCCCAAAAAGACAAACATTACGGCCTGAACGGAAGCAACTCCGACATTCCGCAGTTTATTGAGACGATGACAGGTAACACAACCACCATGAGCGCTTCCAGCAATCTCAAAGAATTGGCACTGGTTTCTCTCTTCGGACGTGTTATGTACTCTTATGATGACCGTTATTTATTCTCCGCATCTATTCGTCGGGACGGTTCTTCACGCTTCGGCAAAGGACATCAGTATGGTAGTTTCCCATCCGTGTCTGTAGGCTGGAACATCAATCGCGAAAAATTCTTCAAGCCATTAGAGAATGTATTCGACCAACTAAAGATTCGTGCCAGCTACGGTAAACTGGGTAATCAGGAAATTGGGGACAATTATTACCCGACTATCAGTGTGGTGGGTAGTGGTATGAACTATCTTCAAGGCAACAATATCTGGTTCGGACAAATGCCCTATGTAAACGCCGTATCTCCGACTAACCTGACTTGGGAAAATACAGAGACTTACAACATCGGTTTAGATCTTAGCCTACTGAACGGACGACTGACAATGACAGCAGATGCTTATGTGAAAAACACGAATGATGTACTACTTCCTATCCCCTACGCCGGTTCTGCCGGTATCAGCGGATTCTCGATACAGAATGCAGGAAAAATACGTAATAAAGGTTTCGAGTTTGCGGTGAACTACCGTGGTTCTATTAAAGATAAGTTCAACTACTATGTAGGGGCTAATATCAGCACGGACAAGAACGAAGTTATCAAAATATCTACAGGTGGTGACAATATGACTATCTCCGGTTATTCGGCGCATGGTCAGGGCGGACGTGGTATCAATATGTTCCAGGAAGGTCATGCCATGTCTTATTTTAACTTAATTGAAACAGATGGTATTTTCCGCAGTGCAGAAGAAATTGAGAACTATAGAACAGCCGATGGCAAACTGATTCAGCCGGGCGCCCAAGTAGGCGACGTACGTTACAAAGACTGGAATGGCGATGGCTCAATAACCACCGACGACCAGCATGATGTAGGCAGCCCGTTCCCCGATATGACTTTCGGCCTGAGACTGGGTGGAGACTGGAATAATTTCGACTTTAACCTCTTCTTTGACGGTACGGTAGGAAATAAAATCTATAACTACCCGCGCTATCGCCTGGAATCAGGAAACTTCAACGGTAACTACAGTACGACGCTGGCTAACTCGTGGAGACCCGACAACCAGAATACCGACATGCCCCGCTTCTCCGTTACCGACGGTGCGGACAACAAATGGGCTTATACCGACAGATGGCTCGAAGACGGTTCATACATACGTTTGAAAACACTCGATATCGGTTATACATTACCCAAACAGTTGCTAAAAAAGATCAAGCTTGAAAATGTGAGAATCTATACTTCCATAGAAAATCTCTTTACGTTAACCAAATACTCCGGCTACACGCCCGACCTCGGTGAAAGCGGTGTAGATCTAGGTACCACTTACAATGTATTCACAAGAGGAATCGACCAGGGACGTTACCCGCTCCCACGTACATTCTCTTTTGGTATCCAAGTGAATTTATAAGAAAGAACTAACACGTATAATTGAATATAGTATGAAAAAAAATTGGTTATCATATATATGCATGGCAGTCCTTCTTTCAGGAATACTTAGTTCGTGCAATGAATCCAGCTTTCTGGATCTGAAAGATCCCAATCATTTCACGGGGGATAACTTCTGGAAAAACAAGGCAGATGCCGAGAGCGCTCTTGCCGCCGCATATTCTCCTATCAAGTACCAGATGTATGGTTATTTTGGGGCTTTTGACGGTTGGCTAAACCTGAATGGACGTGGAGACGATATCTTCACAATCACTAATGAAGAACCGGGCATGTGGGCTATCGCTAATTTCCAAAACTCACCGACTACGGGAAATGATCCTTATGGCGCACTCTTTACAGGAGTACAGCGCGCAAATGTTGTACTAAGATACATTGACAATGTACCGGCTACAGGAATCACCGAAGAAGACCGTTCCATGATTAAAGGTGAGGCACTTTTTTTGAGAGGTTATCAATATTTCCTGTTAGTTAATAACTACAAAGAAGTGCCCCTGCGTATCATTCCTTCTAATGAGGACGAGCCGAACAAACCGGCAGCCAGCGAAGCGGTACTCTGGAAACAAGCGGAAGATGACTTGACAGAGGCCATCAAATGCAACCTGCCCGTCACCCGTGTAGCAGATGAAAAAGGACGTATTGAGAAAGGAGCTGCTATCGCTATGCTGGCAAAGGTATATCTGACACAGCATAAATATCCGGAAGCTAAAGCTCAATTGGATTTATTATTAAAAGCGCCTTATTATCCGGGACGTTATAACCTAATGGAAAACTTCGCGGAGAATTTCACTACTGCCAAAGAAAACAACGAAGAATCTGTTTTCGAATTGCAATACAGCAGCGACGGCGACTTGACGTGGGGGAATGAAAGCGGCATCAACTTAGGAAGTTCTATTCCGCAATTCATCGGCCCGGTAAACTCCGGTGGCTGGGCAAAAATCATGCCGACTTCATTTATTGTCGGGCAGTTCATTTCTGAAGAACGCCCTGCGGGAGCCGATACCAAGTTTGACAAACGTATGTATCCCAGTCTGTTCTTTAACCCCGAAGCACTTGGCGATGTTGTGAAGAACGAGAGCTGGTACGGCGGAAATTATTCCATGGAGAAACTGTGGGAAGGCAATGCCGGTAAAATGGCCGGCGGTGCTCCAACTTTCAGCATGGGTGACGGTAAATTCCTTCTGAAGAAATACACTGCCTATTATGTAAACGACGAAGCGGCAGACAATATGGGAAACAAAGAAGGAAAAGCCAACAATGTACGTGTCATGCGTTTTGCAGAAGTACTGCTTATGTATGCCGAGGCTTGCGCCAAAACAAACGATGTGACAGGTGCCAGCTATGCCCTGAAACTTATCCGCGAAAGAGCCGGACTGGCAGACAAAACATTCACCCAGGATCAGCTTATGGATCAGATCGAACATCAATGTTTACTCGAATTTTTCGGAGAAGGGCACCGGTTTGACGACCTGAAACGTTGGTACACAACCAATGAAATCAAAACAATCCTCAAAGCAAATGACAAGCAAGGGGCAGACAATTTTCAGGAAAGGAACAGGTATTATCCGATTCCGACAGGCGAATTGAACAACAACTCTGCAATGCAACAAATAGATTTATGGAAATAATCTTTCCAATAACTTATAACAGAAAAATTATGAAAAAAATATATGCACTATTATTCGTATCCTTACTCTTATTTATAGGATATTCTTGTGAAGACGGTAGCCTGAGCCATGGTGATGTATACATCCCGGATCCCGTGGAAGAGTCGGACGAGGATGATGGTTTTGCGACAGAGCCTACAACAACGTCTGTTGTGAGGATGTCTATCGGCGAAGGACATCAGCATCAGATGATTGACGGATTTGGATGTGGTTTTGCAGAATGGTCTCACCGTATCTGGAACAATAACCACAGAGATGCCGTTATGGCAGACCTATTCGGTGACAATGGCTTGAAGCTAAACATATTCCGTGGAGAAGTATTCCCGCACTATCAGGACGACGTCACGGGTGAAATAGAATTTGGCATGGACCGTAACTTCAACCTGCCTGCCGACGAACCTAAATACATGAACAACTATTGGTTCAAATATCACGGTGCGGAATGTGCCGAACAGGTACAGCTAGGCCAGATGTGGCTGGTGGACTATCTATCCAGAAAGCATAAAAGCATGAAGTATATGTTCTCCGTATGGAGTCCACCTAAAAAATGGAAAGATAAAGACAGCAACTCCGGTGGCTCTCTGAAAGCTATTCATTATGAAGATTACGCCAATTATCTGATAGACTTCGTCAAAGAATACGAAAAGAAATTCGGAATAAACATTTATGGCTTATCACCTACCAATGAACCTGATAATACTTTCACTGCATGGTCTACTTGTAAATGGACTCCTGAACAATTGGCAGATTTCAGCCATAACACTTTCCGGAAATCTCTGGACGCGGCCGGATATAATGATAAAAAGATTATAATGGGAGAATGTTCCTCATGGTGGAAAGCAAGTTACTCGTCTTTCCTCACTGCATCCAATCAGTTCTTCAAGAAATGTCTGGAAAGCGAAGCTTCATTGGCAAATGACAACGTCATAGCGGCCGGACACGGATACAGTATGTCCAATTTAGATAATATCTTACCTTTCGATGAAGCAGTTAATGCCAATATTCCTGTATGGATGACCGAGAACTGTGACAACTTAAAACGTTCGGAGGACTGGAATGATGCCATGAAATGGGCAAGAAACTTCCATTACTATCTGGCACAAGCTAATGTAAATGCTTATATCTGGTGGGCCGGAGCCCGTCCTTGCAGCACGACAGGCGAGAACCTTATCCAGTTGGAAGAAGCCATACCGGGCACTACCTACTACAGAGTCCCCCGCTATTATACATACGGGCAGTTCACCAGATTCATCGAAGCCGGCAGTCATCGTGTAGATGTTGAGGCTATTCCTTCTGAAGAGAATCAATTCCCTGCAGAACTTCTGATGTCAGCTTATGTTAAGGATAATACTTATACCATCGTATTAGTGAACAGTTCGGAGAAGGAGTCATTCTCCACTTTAGTTGAGATTGAAGGAAAAAGTTTTCAGAACATGATTGCATACACATCCAGCGAAGACGTAAAATGGCAGCGCAAGAAGTTCAATCCTTCTTTAAGCGGGTTACGTTCCATTACGGTTCCCAAGCTCAGTGTGGTGACAGTTACTGGTAAGATAAAAGATATTGCAGCAGAATAATAGTCAAAATAATACTAGAATATCATGAAAAAGAATCGATTATATATAGCAGGATTCCTGCTTGCAGCCGTCAATTTGTTCTCCGGTTGCAGTGAAGATGATCCGTCCTATGCCAATCTGGTTGCGGACAAGCAGGAATTGACAATCAATCTAGATGAAAAGCAGAAGGAGTGATTCAGATTATTGTGGAAACGGTAACTACAAGGTTACCAGTTCGAACGAAGATGTGGTTACCGCTACAATCGACAATGACCAAATACAAGTGACAGGTTTGAAAGCCGGTGACGCAAATGTGACTATTACCGACTGGGCCAGGATGTCAACCAACGTAAAAGTAATTGTTGACCAATTGGTAGACTTGGTTCTGAAAGTATCTTCTACAGTTATGTATCCGAATGAAGACAAGACCATAGAGGTCTATACAGGCAATGGAGGATACAGTATCACTGTTGATAATCCATCAATAGCAAAGGCTGCGATAAATGATAAAGGGCAGATTCAAATTGAATCGCTGGCTCCGGGTACTGCCACTTTCACCGTAAAAGACAGACGGGACAAAACGACAGAACTCATCGTAAAAGTGAAAAAGAGAATGGTAGTCGACAATAGTGAAAATATCCCTTACTTAGTTATCGGCACTCCGGCTACTATCAAAATCCTGGATGGCAATGGTGGATATACCTGCACAGCAGGCGGTTCTGCAACTTACCTGAAATGCTCCATGTCTGAAGACGGTACAGAAGTGATAATTGAAGGACTTAAAAGATACCGTTACAACAACAAAGTCACTATCGCCGACCAGGACGGTGAAAAGATAGAAGTGACCATTACCGCTATTGACGATCCTTACCTGGAGAACCCGTCATATCGCTATATGCTGGCAGGTTCTTATTCTTACCAAAGCCTTTCTACTTCAAAAGTAGGAGAAATAATGCATTCGGCGGATTTCAACTTGTCGCAATTGCTTGTTAAGAGTTCGACAACTTCATCCGCATCCGGTTACGCGGTTCAGTTTACCGGCGATTTGGGAGTAGGCAGCAAGACGAATGCAACACTTTATAAGGTGACAAGAAACGCAGTAGACAAGAATGTAGGATATCCGATAGAAGATTGCCGGATTGATAAAGTAGAAGACGGCTGGTATTGGGTGAGTTTCCTGGAGCCCGGATACACTGTACGTTCCTATTTTATAACCAAAGAATAATTTATAAACTTGACACACATGTATTTCGGAAGTACCCCCATACTTTGAAGTGACCAACATAAAAAGAGACTGTCCTTACAACACAGTATATTCCTTATTACTATCTGTATTGTAATCAGTCTCTTTTTATAAATTTTGAACAGATATGAATAGATATGATAACAGATTACGTATTCTTACAGAAGAATATGAAACGCTCATCTCACGTGAAAATAAAAGAATACGATCCAACAATGGCATATTTGAACGCTATAAATATCCTATTCTGACGGCAGCCCATACTCCACTCGAATGGAGATATGACTTTAATCCGGAAACAAACCCTTTTTTGATGGAACGTTTCGGTATTAACGCTGTATTCAATGCAGGAGCTATCAAATATAACGGAAAATATCTCATTATGGCACGAGTGGAAGGTTACGACCGTAAGTCGTTTTTCGCCATAGCCGAAAGTCCGAATGGGATAGATAATTTTCGTTTTTGGGAATATCCAATCCAGCTTCCCGACTTATACCCGGAAGAAACGAATGTCTACGATATGCGCCTTACCCAGCATGAGGACGGATGGATATACGGCATTTTCTGTTCGGAAAGCAAAGATCCGGACGCAGCCGCCGGAGATCTGACTTCTGCCGTTGCGGTAGCAGGCATCATACGCACCAAGGACTTAAGAAATTGGGAGCGTCTGCCTAATCTTATCTCTAAAAGCCAGCAACGCAATGTGGTACTCCATCCGGAGTTTGTCAAAGGGAAATATGCGCTTTACACCCGCCCTCAAGACGGGTTTATTGAAGCAGGCACTGGTGGAGGAATTTGCTGGGCACTAGTAGATGATATCACTCATGCAATAGTTAAAGAAGAGACGGTGGTAGAACAACGTTATTATCACACCATCAAAGAAGTGAAGAACGGTGAAGGGCCTCATCCTATCAAAACGCCACAGGGATGGTTGCACCTCGCGCATGGAGTCCGTGCTTGCGCAGCAGGACTCAGGTATGTGTTGTATTTGTACATGACCTCTTTAGATGCCCCCAATAAAGTGATTGCCCAACCAGGAGGTTACTTCATGGCACCCGTAGAAGAAGAAAGAATCGGAGACGTTTCCAACGTATTATTTTCGAACGGGTGGATTACAGATGAAGACGGAACGGTCTACATCTATTATGCTTCTTCAGATACACGGATGCATGTAGCTACCTCTACAATCGAACGACTTGTAGATTATTGCCTGCATACTCCGGAAGATAAACTTCGATCCGCTACGTCCGTAGATAATATTTATCAACTGATAGAAGCTAATAAGGTGAAAGTATAGTAACTGAATTTTCATTATATGGAAAGCACACCATCGCCATTCCTTCCGGAATTTGACAATGGCGTGCTTTTCTGGTTCTTTCATTTTATTCATAAGATTGAGGCCAACAATATTCCTTTATAAACGATAAAATCGCATATCTTATCTGTTTATACAGGGAAAACCGACTTTTCAAAGGAAACCAAAGTTGAAGTAAAACACAGATATATTAATATAGTATCAGAATGAGTTAAAATAATATTTGTTTCCCCACTACTTTCGCCCTACTTTTGCATCAAATAAAATAATGATATATAAAAACCTAATCGAAATAACGATATGAAACTACACGAAATCGATATTCTCATCATTTGTGCCTATCTCATTGCCATGATTGTCATCGGACTTATCCTGAAGAAACGGGCTGCCCAAAATATGGATTCTTATTTCCTGGGAGGGAAATCATTGCCATTTTATATGCTCGGACTCTCCAATGCTTCCGGAATGTTTGACATCACAGGAACCATGTTGATGGTATATTGGGCATTTGCCTACGGATTCAAAAGCCTTTGGATTCCCTGGTTGTGGCCAGTATTCAACCAAATCTTTCTAATGGTTTATCTGTCCGTGTGGTTACGTCGTTCCAATGTACTCACCGGAGCGGAATGGATTAAGACACGTTTCGGTAAAGGTAAAGGATCGACTCTTTCACATACGATTGTTATCATCTTTGCATTACTTAGCGTACTCGGTTTTTTAAGTTATGGATTCATAGGTATTGGTAAATTTATGGAGATATTCATCCCCTGGGAAGTAGTATCTCCATTCATTCCTTTCAATGTGCCTGCAGAATATGTTCCTCATGTATATGGTATTTTCTTTACCACAATCGCTACTTTCTATGTAATGCTCGGAGGAATGTTGAGTATTGTATGGACAGACGTTGTGCAGTTCCTGATTATGACAGTGGCAGGTATCGTAATTGTTGTTATCGGAATGCAAATGGTAGCGCCGGACATGATTCATTCTTTCGTTCCGGCCGGCTGGGACTCTCCTTTCTTCGGATGGACGCTGGATATCGACTGGAGCAGCCGGATGAGCCTCTTGACGGAACGGATGGCGAATGAACCATATAGCCTGATTAGCATCTTCGTCATGATGGCCTTGCTCAAAGGAATATTTATGAGTATGGCAGGACCGGCGCCCAACTATGATATGCAGAAAATTCTATCCTGCAAGTCCTCCCAAAGAAGCGGCGATGATGAGCGGTTCCGTATCAGTCGTACTATTAATCCCCCGCTACCTGATGATTATGGGATTTGCTCTGCTGGCTATCTACTTCTTTAAAGAAGATGGCGGTCTGACACAAATGGAAGTGACACGAACGGATTTTGAAACCATCCTCCCCCATCTAATCACACGTTACGTACCTGTAGGATTAGCCGGAATCCTACTAGCCGGACTACTGGCAGCTTTCATGTCGACTTTTGCCTCTACCGTTAATGCCGCACCGGCTTATATCGTGAATGATATTTATCTGAAATATATCAATCCGAAAGCGAGTGTGAAAACACAAATACGCAGTAGCTATATTATTTCTGTCGCAGTAGTAGTTATCAGCACTGTCATAGGGTTCTTCCTGAAAGACATCAATGAAATATTCCAATGGATTGTTGGAGCACTCTTCGGAGGATACATCGCGGCCAACGTACTGAAATGGCATTGGTGGCGCTTCAATGGTGAAGGCTATTTCTGGGGAATGACCGCCGGAGTAATAGCAGCCATCGTCATGAAGTTCACTGTTCCCGACGCATGGGTACTCTATTTCTTCCCCGTACTGTTCGGAGTTTCCCTGATAGGATGCATCGCAGGAACCTATAGCGCACCTCCAACAGACGAAGAGACGCTCATCAACTTCTACACCCGTGTACGCCCATGGGGATGGTGGAAGCCGATTGAAGAAAAAGCATTGGCCCGTTACCCTCATATCCAGCCAAACCGCAACTTCAAAAGAGACGCATTCAACGTGGCAATCGGCATTGTGTGGCAATGCAGCCTTACCATTATCCCAATGTATCTCGTGGTCCGCCAGCAACTGGGGCTCTGGAGCTCTATTGCATTGCTTCTGGTTACGACCTTGATACTAAGAAAGACTTGGTACAAGCCTCTGTGTAAAGAAGAAATCAGATACAATGAAGAAATAAAACAACTAAAACAAAATAAGGAATAATTAGCTTAACACACTAAAAATTGAGAACCGACCATGAAAAGACTATCTGTAATTCTGGTATCATTTTTACTATATCTGCCTCTATGCGCTCAATTTAAGGGAACAGTTTCTGTCGACACTAATCAATCGGGCATAGTTGATAAAGGCGATAAGCCGCTAGCGGGAGTTATGGTAACAGATGGATTGAACGTAGTAAAAACAGATAAGAAAGGTCGGTTCTCTTTGCCGGGATTCGAGAAAACAAGATTCATAAGTATTACAACTCCCACGGGATTTGAAACACAACAATTCTACCTTTCTACCAAAGAGAACAGAAAAAGCTACGATTTTATCTTAACTGAAAGCGAGCGGACAAAACCCAGAAAACATTCTTTCGTGCAAATCACCGACACCGAAGTGACGGGTGGAATGGGGCGTTGGGTAACCGATCTCCAGCAATACATTCACAATGAGAAGCCTGCCTTCCTCATTCACACCGGAGATATCTGCTACGAACCGGGACTCACCATCCACAATCAAGTGGTAAACGCACAAACAATGGATTGTCCTGTTTATTATTGCATCGGTAATCATGACTTAGTGAAAGGCAACTATGGCGAAGAGCTTTACGAATCTCTCTATGGTCCGACATGGTATTCATTTGATATAGGTAACGTTCATTATGTAGTCACCCCAATCGACCACGGAGATAACCCGACCAACTATACCCAAAAAGATGTATACAACTGGCTAAAAAACGATCTTGCTCTCATAAAAAAAGACCAGGCACTTATCCTTTTCAATCACGACTTATTTACTCCAAATGACTCTTTCGTCTTTAAAGCAGATGACGATCATCTGCTTGATTTTCGTTCTTTCAATACCAAAGCCCAAATCTACGGACACATGCATTACAACTATGTCCGCAACCAAAATGGGATTTATACAATCTGTACCGGCACATTGGATAAAGGAGGCATTGACCACTCCCCTTCTTCTTTTAGAGAAATAAAAGTAGACGCAAACGACAATATCACCACCCAACTGCGATATGCTTTCATCGAGCCACAAATCGCAATAGTCTCTCCGATGAATAATCAGACGGCCGCAGCCTGCACCATCACTGAAGATCAGCTTCCTGTTTCCGTCAATACATATTATTCGCAGGCAAAAACGTCTCACGTTTCTTATATCCTAAGCGATTCGGAAAATAATCAAGAAATAGCAAAAGGCGATCTAGCCTCCCGTACTGAATGGAATTGGAGTGGAAACATTCAAATGCCAGCCAATGAAATGGGGAAAAAACTAAATCTTACAGTGACTTCATTCTTCAGCAACGGAAAGAAAGTGACTGCTACCAGCCAGTTTATCTATCAAAAGGACTTCAAATTATCCACTATTGCAGGTGAAGACTGGAATACATTACTTCAAAACGCAGCACACTCCGGCGGAGTCAACAACTCTCAAATCAAGCTCCCCCTGCAATTACAATGGACAGCTAATACAGGCAGTAACATTTTTATGTGTTCTCCCATTATCGCCGGACAGAAAGTATTTATCGCTACCACCGACGATAATGTATCACTGAACACATTTATCTGCGCATTTGATTTTAATTCCGGCAAACTGTTGTGGAAATTCCGTACTGCAAATTCTGTTAAGAACACAATAGCCTGTGAAAATGGAATTGTAGTGGCTCAAGACGCCTCCTGCAACCTCTATGCCTTAGACAGTGAATCAGGGAAATTACTCTGGAAACAATCTATTAATTTGGACAGCTATCCCTATCTGACTGAAGGCTTGACAGTAGGCAAAGGAGTGGTCTATGCCGGAATCGGCGCCGGACTATCTGCCTACAACCTAAAAACAGGACAAACGATATGGATTAACAAGGACTGGAAACAGCGGGAAGGTTCTACTACAACACTCACTATTGCCGGAGATGTATTAGTCAGCGGAACCCAATGGGGAGGTTTATACGGCAATGATATCCACACAGGAAAGCAACTCTGGAAACTATCTGATAACGGACTTGGCAACCGGGGAGCCTCTCCTGTCTATAAAAACGGGAAATTATGGATTATCTCTTCCAAGAGCTTCTTCACAATAAAGCCACAAACCGGAAAAGTATTGCAACAAAAAGAGTTATCAGCCAATCTGGATGTTACATCCACCCCACTCATCACCGAACAGGAAATCATTTTCGGTACTGCCGACCGGGGAGTTTTCGCATTGGACAAATCTACACTTTTCAATAAATGGAAAGCAGAAACGTCACCTTCACTTGTATATACTGCTCCTTATTCCACCACTCCGCAAGCCGGAGTTGAAACAAGTCCTGTTGCATCACAAGGAATTGTCTACATCGGAGCTTCCGACGGTTATCTATATGCCATCGACCAAACTACAGGAATTATAAAAGATAAACGACACATTGGAGCGCCTATATTTTCAACCGTAGCCGTATCCGGGAATAAGATGATTGTTTGTGATTTTGCGGGTAATGTTTATTGCTTTTCATCGAAGTAAACTCCCTCTTCACTATCATAATGCATAAACTCAAATGGTACATAAGCACTAAAATTATATAGATACAGTTTTTGCCACCCCACACGTTGTAATTTAAAGATTATCACGTATCTTTGCCTGCTCAAATCATAAATACGAGATATGGCTATTACAATCAAGAAAGTCTCCACAAAGAGAGAACTTAAGAAATTTATCCGTTTCAATTACAGAATGTACAAGGGTAACCCTTACTCTGTGCCTGACCTCTATGACGACATGCTCAACACCTTCAACAAGAAGAAAAACGCAGCATTCGAATTCTGTGAAGCAGATTATTTCCTCGCATACCGGGACGATAAAATAGTAGGACGTGTAGCTGCAATCATCAACAATCAGGCGAACGAGAAGTGGGAATGTAAAAACGTTCGTTTCGGATGGATAGACTTCATCGACGATCCCGAAGTATCATCCGCACTCATCAAAACGGTGGAAGAATGGGGAAAAGAACGAGGCATGACTCACATTGCCGGTCCTCTCGGATTTACTGATTTCGATGCGGAAGGTATGTTAGTTGAAGGGTTCGACCAACTTAGTACCATGGCCACTATCTACAACTACCCATACTATCCTGTACACATGGAAAAGTTAGGCTTCGAGAAAGACGCCGACTGGGTGGAATACAAAATCTACATACCGGATGCCATTCCCGACAAGCATAAACGTATCTCCGAACTGATCCAACGAAAATATAACCTCAAGATAAAGAAATATACTTCCGGAAGAAAAATAGCCAAAGACTACGGACAGAAGATTTTCGAGCTGATGAATGAAGCATATAGTCCTCTTTATGGCTATTCTCCGTTGACACAGCGGCAAATCGACCAATACGTGAAAATGTATCTGCCGATCCTTGACTTACGGATGGTTACACTGATTACTGATGCCAATGACGAATTGGTCTGTGTAGGTATCTCCATGCCATCTCTTGCCGAGGCTTTACAGAAATCACACGGACGTCTGTTGCCACTCGGATGGTTCTATCTGTTAAAGGCACTATTCATGAAACGCCGTGCCAAAATGCTTGATCTGCTGCTTGTAGCAGTGAAACCGGAATATCAAAACAAAGGTGTTAACGCTTTGTTATTTTCCGATTTAATTCCAGTTTATCAAAAATTAGGTTTTATCTTTGCGGAAAGCAACCCCGAACTGGAACTGAACGGAAAAGTTCAGGCACAATGGGATTACTTTGAGACTAAGCAACATAAGCGCCGCCGTGCGTTCATCAAAGAGATAAAATAAAAAACAGCTATGGAAGAGAACGAATTGATATCTGTAGACAACAACAATGCAGTAGAGTACACTGACGACAACATCCGCCACCTGAGCGACATGGAACATGTGCGCACACGCCCCGGTATGTATATCGGAAGGTTGGGCGACGGTGCACATGCCGAAGACGGAATCTATGTCCTCCTGAAAGAAGTAATTGACAACAGTATTGACGAGTTCAAAATGCAAGCCGGTAAGAAAATCGAAATTACCGTTGAAGAAAACCTCCGTGTCAGCGTACGCGACTACGGACGAGGCATCCCGCAGGGAAAACTCATCGAAGCCGTCAGCATGCTGAACACGGGTGGTAAATACGACAGCAAGGCATTTAAGAAAAGCGTCGGACTGAACGGTGTCGGTGTGAAAGCCGTCAACGCATTGAGCTCCCGTTTTGAAGTACGCAGTTACCGTGACGGTAAAGTGCGTATCGCCACATTCTCCAAAGGAAACCTGCAGACCGACGTGACGCAGGACACCGAAGAGGACAACGGAACTTACATCTTCTTCGAACCGGATAATACATTATTCCTGAATTACAGTTTCAAGCCTGAATTTATTGAGACAATGCTACGTAACTACACGTACCTCAATACCGGGCTTGCCATTATCTATAACGGACACCGTATCCTGTCGCGCAATGGTCTGGTAGACCTTTTGAACGACAACATGACGGCAACCGGGCCTCTACCCCATCATCCACCTGAAAGGGGAAGACATCGAAATCGCCTTCACTCACACCGGACAGTACGGAGAAGAATATTACTCTTTCGTCAACGGTCAGCATACCACCCAAGGAGGTACACATCAGAGTGCTTTCAA